>Ga0268299_1000434_pt1 | contig 133272 bp, 125 predicted proteins | sample NOBtaG_FD_193484 | JGI IMG/M metagenome (GOLD analysis project Ga0268299, IMG submission 193484) | Activated sludge microbial communities from bioreactor in Nijmegen, Gelderland, Netherland - NOB reactor | ecosystem: Engineered > Bioreactor > Aerobic > Activated sludge | place: Netherlands...
TTTCGACCGGCTCCTGAGCCTGGCCGAGGTGATGCCGCATCTGGGCTATCTGGGCGCCACCGCCGGCGGGGGCACCATGCCGCGCCACTACTACCTTGATCTGGCCACCTGGCACCGGATCAACGCGCTTTACACCGCGCGCACCCTGGCCGACCTGAAGGCCTTGCGGCTGGCGGCGGCCGAGCCCGAGCGCATCGGCCGGCTGATGCGCGTGGTCGAGGGGCGGCACGGCCACGCGCTGGCGATGCGGGTGGAAGAGGCCAAGATCGCGCTGTCGGATCAGGGCGCGGCACGGCTGAACCTGTCGGACCTGACCGGCGGGCCGAACCCGGTGATCCGGCGCGAGGGGTTCGAGGCGGCGGTCGAGGCGCCGCTGTCGCGGATCGCCGGGCTTCTGGCTGCCGTTCTGGCGCAGGCGGGCGTGGCGCCGGGGCGCATCGGTACGGTCTTTCTGACCGGCGGGTCCAGCCAGCTGCCGGCGCTGCGCGCCGTGGTTTCGGCGGTGCTGCCCGGGGTGGCGCTGGCCACCGGAGACATGCTGGGTTCGGTCGGCACCGGCCTCGCGCTCGAGGCGCGGCGGCGGTTCGGGTAGCGCCGGGGGGGAATGGGGGCGCGGATGCGCCCAGGTGAAGGCCACAGCGAAGGCCCCGAAGGGTAGCCGCCCCGTAGGGTGCGTGGTCCCCACGCACCGCACCCGGCCACCATGGCGAAGGCCATCGCCTTCGCCACCGCGCAAGATTGGCCAACCGTCCGGTCGGGGGCCCAAAGCCCCCGGCCAGCGCCCGCCCCGCCCCCGGCGGGCGCTTCTCGCCCGCCGGGTCGGGCGCCGGCCTTTGGCATCTCGTGCCGCACCGCGTCCGGTTGATCCCGCACCAGCGGGCGGGGGCGAGGCAGTGCCTCGCCTTTTCCCGCCCGATCAACGTGGGGTGCGTGTTCACACGCACCACTCCGCCCGCCATGGCGAAGGCCATCGCCTTCGCCACTTCCCTACGCCTCCCCCTGCGAGGTCGGGCTTCAAAGGCCCAGCCAGCGCCCGACCGCCCCTCGGCGGGCGCTTCCCGCCCGCCCGGTCGGGCACCGGCCTCTGTCATTGGGTGCCGTACCGTCTCTGCCTGAACCGTCGCGCGCGGGCGGGGGCGAGGCAGTGCCTCGCCTTTTCCCGCCCGGACACCTCCCCACACCGGGGGGTTGCGGCTGCCTGCGCTTTGGATCAGGCTTTGATCAAAAGGAGTCGCCCATGCCCGTCCGCAACCGGCTTGCCGAGATGCAGCCCGAGATCGCTGCCTGGCGGCAGGATTTCCACCGCCATCCCGAACTGATGTACGACCTGCCGCGCACCGCCGGCAAAGTGGCCGATCTCCTGCGCAGCTTCGGCGTCGATGAGGTCACCGAGGGCATCGGCCGCACCGGCGTCGTCGCGGTGATCCGCGGCCGCGCCACCGGCTCGGGCCGCACCATCGGCCTGCGCGCCGACATGGACGCCCTGCCCATCACCGAGATCACCGGCCTGCCCTATGCCAGCGAAACCCCCGGCAAGATGCATGCCTGCGGCCATGACGGCCATACCGCCATCCTGCTGGGCGCCGCCAAATACCTGGCCGAGACGCGCAACTTCGACGGCACCGTCGTCTGCATCTTCCAGCCCGCCGAGGAAGGTGAGGCCGGGGCGCTGGCGATGATCCGCGACGGGCTGATGGAGCGTTTCGCGATTGATGAGGTCTATGGCCTCCACAACGCGCCGGGCCTGCCGGTCGGCGATTTCGCCATCCGCCCCGGGCCGCTGCAGGCCTCGGCCGACGAATTCCGCATCACCGTCACCGGCCGGGGCGGCCATGCCGCCGAACCGCACCGCGCGGTCGATACCACGCTGGCCGCCTGCCAGATCGTCGTTTCGCTGCAGTCGATCGTGGCGCGCAACGTCGATCCGCTTCTGTCGGTCGTGGTCACCGTCGGCACCTTCCGCACCGACAGCGGCGCCTCGAACATCATCGCCAACACCGCCGAGATGACGGGCACCGTCCGCTGCCTTGACCCGGCGATGCGCGATCTGGCCGAAGCGCGGGTGAAGGCCGTCGCCACCGCCACCGCCGAAGCCTTCGGAGCCCGGGCCGAGGTGCAGTATGAACGCGGCTACCCCGTCACCGTGAACGCCGCCGCCAACACCGCCTTCGCCATTTCCGCCGCCGAAGCCGTGGTGGGTGCCGCCCGCGTCGACGCCAACACCGCGCCCATCATGCCGGCCGAGGATTTCAGCTACATGCTCGAAGCCCGGCCCGGCGCCTATATCTTCCTTGGCAACGGCGACAGCGCCCAGTGCCACCACCCCGCCTACAACTTTGACGACAATGCGATCCCGGTGGGTTGCAGCTATTTCGTCACCCTTGCCGAACAGCGCCTGCCGCTTTCCGCCTGAAAGGACCGACCATGCCCGTCAAGAACCGCTTTGCCGAGCTTCTGCCCGAAATCACCGCCTGGCGCCGGGATTTCCACGAACATCCCGAACTGCTGTTCGAGGTCCACCGCACCGCCGCCCGCGTGGCCGACCTCTGCCGCAGCTTCGGCTGCGACGAGGTGACGACCGGCATCGGCCGCACCGGCGTCGTCGCGGTGATCCGCGGCAAGACCGACACCAGGGGCCGCGTCATCGGGCTGCGTGCCGACATGGATGCCCTGCCGATCATCGAACAGACCGGCCTGCCCTATGCCTCGAAAACCGCCGGCACGATGCATGCCTGCGGCCATGACGGCCATACCTCGATGCTGCTCGGCGCCGCCAAATACCTGGCCGAAACCCGCAATTTCGACGGCACCGTCGTCTGCATCTTCCAGCCCGCCGAAGAAGGCGGCGGCGGCGGGCGCGAGATGTGCGCCGACGGCATGATGGACCGCTGGAACATCCAGGAAGTCTACGGCATGCACAACATGCCCGGCATCCCGGTCGGCCATTTCGCCATCCGCCCCGGCGCGATGATGGCCGCCGCCGACCAGTTCGAGATCACCGTCACCGGCAAGGGCGGCCATGCCGCCAAGCCCCATGACTGCGTCGATACCACCGTCGTCGCCGCCCATATCATCGTGGCGCTGCAGACCATCGCCAGCCGCAACGTCGATCCCCTGAAACAGGTCGTCGTCTCGGTCTGCACCGTCGCCACCGACAGCACCGCCCACAACGTCATCCCCCAGGTGGTGAAGATGAAGGGCACCGTCCGCACCATGGATTTCGCGGTGCAGGATTTCGTCGAAAAGCGCATCGCGGAAATCGCCGCCGGCACCGCCATGGCGCTGGGGGCCAAGGCCGAGGTCAACTACCAGCGCGGCTATCCGGTGACGGTCAACACCCCCGAAAACACCGGCTACGCGATTGAGGTCGCCCGCGCTGTCTCGGGTCAGGTCGATGACGACACCGCGCCGCTGATGGGGGCCGAGGATTTCAGCTTCATGCTGCTGGAACGCCCCGGCGCCTATATCTTCCTCGGCAACGGCGACACGGCGATGGTGCATCACCCGGCCTATAATTTCGACGACAACGCCATTCCCTTCGGCGCAAGCTGGTATGCGGGCATGGCAGAAAGCCGGATGCCCGCTGCCTGACACCGGGCCGCCCCGCTGCCGCCCCAGCCCTGCCCAGCGCCGCCGCCCCCCCCCGGAGGCGCTGACCGATGCGCGGGCCGGAGCGGTCACGAAGAAATGGCAGAACGGCATGCGGCCCCAGCTGAACGGCAGGGTGATCCTGAAGGGCACCCGGCCATTTCACCGCGCTGAAAAGCCCGGCCGACCCGGGAAAGCCAAGGCAGACCTGTCGCTGCAATCCTCGGCGACGAACCAACGGTTCTGATCCGCCGGCGGGCGGCCCCGGGGCCCGCCCCCCTTGCATTTGCACCTTTCCAAATACTCTCGGGGGGTCCGGGGGGCGAAGCGCCCCCGGCCGCCGGGCAGGGGCGCCCAGCCGCCCCCGTCAGCCCCCCCCGTCAGCCGCCAGTATGGCTCATGTGGCGGGTCATCTGGCCGGCGATCTTCTGGCGCGAATAGTCGAAGTCATGGCCCTTCGGCTTGCGCGCGATGGCGGCGCGGATCGCCGCTTCGACCTGGGCGTCATCGGGGCTGGCGCGCAGGGGCGCGCGCAGGTCGGCCATGTCTTCCTGCCCCAGACACATGTACAATTCGCCTGTGCAGGTCAGCCGCACGCGGTTGCAGCTTTCGCAGAAATTATGGGTCAGCGGCGTGATGAAGCCGATGCGCTGGCCGGTTTCCAGAAGCCGGACATAGCGCGCCGGCCCCCCGGTGCGGTCGGGCAGGTCGCGCAGGGTAAAGCGGGTTTCCAGCCGGGCGCGCAGATCCTTCAGGCTCCAGTACTGGTCCAGACGGTCGGCCCCCTCCATCTCACCCATCGGCATGACCTCGATGAAGGTCAGGTCGTGGCCGTCGCGGGCGCACCAGTCGGCGAGCGTGAACAGCTCATCCTCGTTCACGCCCTTCAGCGCGACGGCGTTGATCTTGACCGCCAGCCCCGCCTCTTTCGCCGCAGCGATGCCGTCCAGCACCTGCCCCAGCCGGCCCCAGCGGGTGACCTCGGCGAATTTCGCCTGATCGAGCGTGTCGAGCGAGACATTGACCCGCCGCACCCCCACCGCCGCCAGATCGCCGGCAAAGCGGCGCAACTGGCTGCCGTTGGTCGTCAGCGTCAATTCCTTCAGCGCGCCCGATTGCAGGTGGCGGCCCATGGCCTCGAAGAAGGTCATGATGCCCTTGCGCACCAGCGGCTCGCCCCCGGTGATCCGCAGCTTTTCCACCCCCAGCCGCACGAAGGCCGAGCAGAGCCTGTCCAGTTCCTCTAGGCTGAGAAGTTCGGCCTTGGGCAGGAAGGTCATGTGTTCGGTCATGCAATAGGTGCAGCGGAAATCGCAGCGGTCGGTGACCGAGACCCGCAGATAGCGGATGGCGCGGGCGAAGGGGTCGATCAGCGGGGCGGGTTCCATGCTTTGAAAATAGGCGCCCGGCGGAGAACCGACAAGGCGGAAAGCGGCGGTTGAAGGGCTGCGGGCGTCCGACTATCGTCGGGGGATGCACAAGTTGTCCTTCCCGATCTTCGGCCTGCCGCTTGTGGCGGTGCTGGCCGCCTGCGCGCCGAAGGCGCCGGAAACCGCCGCCCCCCTTGCGCCCCAGGCGGTGCCCGCCCCCGTCGCGCGGCCCGTCATGGGCAGCGGGCAGGACCCGGCCGCGCTGGATGCGACCAGCGAGCGCGACAAGGCGGCGGCGCTGGCCGGCGCCGGGGCTGCGGGGCGCGAACTGGGCCGGGTGACGGTGGCGCTTGGCAGCCCGGCCGAGCAGGGCTTCTGGCTGCGGACATCGCTGGTGACGGTGCCGGGGAACGGCCGGGTGGTGCTGGCCTCGGGCGCCTCGGTGGCGGTGGAACTGCGGCCCGGCACCGGCGGCGCACTGCTGTCGCTGGCGGCCTACCGCGCGCTGGGGCTGGCGCTGACCGACCTGCCCGAAGTGACGGTGCGCGCCGACTGAGCGGGGTCCGCCGCCGGATGGTCCGGCCCCCAGACCGTCCGCGCCTCGCGCGCAAGGGTCGCCGCGGCGGCGCGGCGCACCCGGTCAAGCGCCTCGGCCCGGCTTTTGCCCTCGCCCAGCGCCCGGCGCCACAGCGCCAGCGCGGAACGCGCGCTCCAGGGCAGGTCGGCATGGATCATGAAGGCGCGCAGTTCGGGCGGCAGGCGGTCATGGGCCGCCATGGCATTGCCGGGCTGCCAGCCGGCGCGCGGCGAGTGACAGTTGTTGCGGGGTGAGGCGGGCTTGGGCATGAATCGTTACGTGATTGTATAACACATCCATATCGCGATCCCCCCGCCCCCGCAACCCACCCGCCCGGCGAGGGTTGCGGAATTTGCGCCGTGGCGAAGGTGGTGGCCATCGCCATGGGACCCAGGGGCGGTGCGTGTGAACACGCACCCTACGCGGGTAAGAACCGGCGCAACCGCGTCCGGGCGGGACAAGGCGATGCACTGCCTCGCCCCCGCCCGCGCGCGACGGATCAACCAGAGACCGTGCGGCACCCAATGACAGAGGCCGGCGCCCGACCGGGCGGGCGAGAAGCGCCCGCCGAGGGGCGGTCGGGCGCTGGCCGGGCCTTTGAGGCCCGTCCGGTGAAGCTTGCCAATGTAGCACAGTGGCGAAGGCGATGGCCTTCGCCATGCCACCCGGCGCGGTGCGTGTGAACACGCACCCTGCAGTGCCCGGGCGGGACAAGGCGAGGCACTGCCTCGCCCCGCCCGCGCGGATGGGTTCAGCCGGAAACGGAGCGGCACGAAATGCCATAGGCCGGGGCCCGACCCGGCGGGCGAGGAGCGCCCGCCGAGGGCGGGGCGGGCGCTGGCCGGGCCCTTGAGGCCCGTCCAGTGAAGCTTGCCAATGTAGCACAGTGGCTAAGGCGATGGCCTTCGCCATGGCACCCGGGGAAGGTGCGTGTGAACACGCACCCAACCTTGACCGTTGTCAGGGCGGGGGGGTCGGGCGCTGGCCGGGCCTTTGAGGCCCGTCCGGTGAAGCTTGCCAATGTAGCACAGTGGCGAAGGCGATGGCCTTCGCCATGGCCCCCGGCGCGGTGCGTGTGAACACGCACCCTACAGCCCCGTCCCCACCACCAGTTTCGAGCCGTCGGTGAACCGCGACAGGCGGAAGCGTGTCAGGTCGTGGCCCGGGGCCTCGCCCGCGACCAGCGCGGCGATCACCCGGCCCATCCCCGGCCCGATGCCGAAGCCGTGGCCGCACATGCCGGTGGCGATCACCAGCCCGGGCAGCTGCGGCGCGCGGTCGATCACCGGCACCACATCGGGCATGGTGTCGATCATCCCGGCCCAGGCATCGGCGATGGCGGGGGCCCCCAGCCCCGGCAGAACCCGGCCGAAATCGGCGCGGATTTGCGCCAGAACGCGCGGGTTCGGCGCCGGGTTCAGGACGCGGATCCGCTCAAACGGGCTGACCTCATCGCCCGCCCAGCGGCGCGGCGTGCCCCAGCCGTCAGGATAATGGCGCGGCGCCATGGGGCGAAAGCGGGTCGACCGGAAATCCTGTTTCAGCAAAGGCAGATAGGCCGCGAAGTTGCGGAAGGCATCCGGCCCGATGAAGAAGTCATGCGCCGCCCCCGGAGCAATCGTATAGCCGCCGTCCGCCCGCCGGCGGAAGGCCAGCCGGTCATCCACCGCATTGCCGGCAAAAACCTGCGGCAGGGGCACCGTCCGCGCCACGGTGGCCAGCACCGACAGCTGCGGGATGGCCACGCCATGGGCGCGCAGGAACAGCGACGACCACGCGCCCCCCGCCACCACCACCTGATCGCAGGCGATGCGGCCCTGTTCGGTCACCACCCCCGCCACCCGGCCCGCTGCCACATCCAGCAGCCGCACCGCGCAGTCTTCCACGATCACCGCGCCGCGCGCCACGGCCCCTTCGGCCAGCAGCGGCACAGCCTGCCAGGGCTCGGCCCGGGCGTCTGACGGGGTGAACATCGCCCCCACCCAGGGCGCGCCATGGCCGGGGATCAGCCCCGCCACCTCTCCGGCCGTCAGCATCCGGGTGTCCAGCCCGTGACCGGCGGCGGCATCAAGCCAGGCCTGATGCGCCGCCATCTCGGCCTCGGTCCGGGCGGCGTAAAGCACGCCCTCCTGCCGGAAGCCCAGACCTTCGCCCATCTCTTGTGCCAGCGCCTTCCACAGCCGCAGGCTTTCCATCATGATCGGCAGTTCCGCCAGATCGCGGCCCTGCTGGCGCACCCAGCCCCAGTTGCGGCTGGACTGTTCGCCGGCGATGCGGCCCTTCTCGCACAGCACCACGCGCAGCCCGCGCTCGGCCAGATGCCAGGCGGTCATCACGCCGATCACCCCGCCGCCCAGCACCACCACATCGGCCCGCGCCGGCGGCGGCCCGGGAAAGCGGAGCGGCGAGGCCTCGGAAATCGGGAAGGTCATGCGACCTCGTCCAGCAGGGCTTCCATGAAGCGCCGGCCGGCCTCGAATTCCGAAATCTCCAGATATTCGTCGGGCTGGTGGGCCTGGGCGATGTCGCCCGGCCCGCAGACCACGGCGGAATAGCCCGCCTCCTGGAACTGCCCCGCCTCGGTGCCGTAGCTGACGACGCCGCTGGCGTTCTGCCCGGTCAGCCGGCGCACCAGCGCCTCGGCCGCGCCGCCCGCTTCGGGCTTCAGCCCCGGCACGCCGAAAAAGCGGGTCAGGGTGATGCCGGCCTCGGGGCGCAGCTTCTGCATGGCGGCGGCAAGGCGCGCGGCCTCGGCCACCACGGCGGCGGCGTGATCTTCCAGCACCTCATCGGGCACCACCCGCATCTCGATCGAGAAATGGCAGTCGGCGGCGGTGATGTTGTTGGCGGTGCCGCCCCGGATCTGGCCGACATGCAGCGTGGTGAAGGGCGGATGGAAGGCGGCGGCCTGCGGGCTGGGCACCTGCGCCTGAATCTGCGCGTTGCGGTCGTTCAGCCACTGGATCAGCCGGGCGCCCTCCATCACCGCCGAAACGCCATAGGGCAGAAGCGAGCTATGCACCTCGAACCCCTTCACATGCACATGAAAGCCGGTGCCGCCCTTGTGCCCGTTGATCAGGGCCATGCGGCTGGGCTCGCCGATCAGGGCGATTTCGCCAAGGGGCAGCACCTGTTTCATCGTCTCGATCATCGGGGGAGCGCCGGTGCAGCCCAGTTCCTCATCATAGCTCAGCGCCAGTTGCAGGGGGCGGCGGACACCACGGCGCTGCGCCTCGACCAGCGCCCAGACGGCCAGGGCGACATAGCCCTTCATGTCGCAGGTGCCGCGCCCGTATAGCCGGCCGTCGCGTTCCGTCACCGTCCAGGGGTCGGTCGTCCAGGTCTGGCCATCGACCGGAACCACGTCGGAATGGCCCGACAGCACCACCGCGCCGGCCACCATCGGCCCTGCATGGGCCATCAGCGCGGCCTTCTGGCGGTCCTCGTTCCAGTGGCGGTGGCAGGCAATGCCGTGGCCGGTCAGATAGGCTTCCAGCCAGTCCACCAGATCAAGGTTCGACCCGCGACTCACGGTCGGAAAGCCGACCAGCCTTTCCAGCAATTGACGCGGCGTAAGGTGTTCCATGGCATCCCCCATATCTTGCGGCCAAGCCTGATCGCCCCCACGATCCCTGTCAATACACGGCAGAATGACTGACCAATCCGGCAGATTGCCGAAGATTCTGGCTGGATCGCGCCCGAAAAACGGGATTGATAGCTTCTTCAAAATCGGGAACACTTCCCGGACAATCGCGGCAACGATCCGCAAGACGACCAAAAACAACAAGAAAAACAATAGACTGGGGAGTATCATATGGCCGATGGGGCCGCGCCCGTGCTTGATGTCCGGGGGCTGAAGACCGTCTTCCATACCCGTTCGGGCGAAGTGCATGCCGTGAACTCGGTCAGCTTCCTCCTGCGGCCTGGTGAACTTCTGGGCGTTGTCGGCGAAAGCGGCTCGGGCAAGTCGGTGACGATGATGTCGCTGATCGGCCTTCTGCCCTCGCCGCCGGCCGATGTGCGGGCGGGTGAGGTGCTTCTGGGCGGCCGTGACCTGCTGAAGATCGCCCCGCGTGACCTGCAGTCGGTGCGCGGCGCGAAGGTGGGCTTCGTCTTTCAGGACCCGATGACCAGCCTGAACCCGGTCTTCAACGTGGGCAACCAGATCATGGAGCCCCTGCTGAAGCACAAGGGCATGACCAAGGCGCAGGCCCGCGACCGCGCGGTGGAACTGCTGGAACTGGTGGGCATTCCCGATGCCGCCAAACGGCTGAAATCCTATCCGCACCAGTTTTCCGGCGGCATGCGGCAGCGGGTGATGATCGCCATCGCGCTGGCCTGCGACCCCGATGTGCTGATCGCCGATGAACCGACGACGGCGCTGGACGTGACCATTCAGGCGCAGATTCTGGAACTGGTGAAGGAGTTGCGCGCCAAGCTGGGCATGGCGATCATCTGGATCACCCATGACCTTGGCGTCATCGCCGCCATCGCCGACCGGGTGATGGTGATGTATGGCGGGCAGGTGGTGGAACATGCGCCGGTGAAGGAATTGTTCGCCAACCCCAGCCACCCCTATACCCGCGCCCTGCTGAAGACGATCCCCTCGATCGCCGGTGAGCGGGAGGCGCGGCTTCAGGTGATCGAGGGCCAGCCGCCGATCCTGACCGGTGAACCCGTCTCCTGCCCGTTCCGCGCCCGCTGCAGCCACGCGATGGAGGTTTGCGGCCGCGAAAACCCGCTGCGCCGGGCGCTGGACGGCCGCCCGGTGGGCGAAGGCCATGACGTTGCCTGCCACTGGTCAAGCCCCGAGGTCGCCCATGCTTGACGCCACCCAAAGCACCGTCCGCCCGCTGGTCGAGGTGACCGGGCTCAAGATGTATTTCCCCATCCTGACCGGCATCCTGCGCCGCCATACCGGCGACGTGAAGGCGGTCGATGGTGTCAGCTTCTCGATCCAGCCCGGAGAGACGCTGGGGCTGGTGGGCGAATCCGGCTGCGGCAAGTCCACCGTGGGCCGCGCCCTGCTGCGGCTTTACGAACCGACCGCCGGCAAGGTGGTGATCGACGGCGAGGATGTGGCCAGCCTTGATGCCGAGGCGCTGCGCCGCAAGCGTCCGGCGATGCAGATGGTCTTCCAGGACCCGCAGGCCAGCCTGAACCCCCGGATGACCGTGGCCGACATCATCGGCGAGCCGCTGATCGAACATGCCAACATGTCCGAACAGGACCGCCTGCGCCGCATCTATGAACTGATGGATCAGGTCGGGCTGAACCGCAGCTTCGCCAACCGCTACCCTTATGCCTTCTCGGGCGGGCAGCGGCAGCGGATCGGCATTGCGCGCGCGCTGGCGCTGAACCCCAGGTTCATCGTCTGCGACGAACCCATCGCCGCGCTGGACGTGTCGATCCAGGCGCAGGTGGTCAACCTGCTTGAGGATCTGCAGGACCGGCTGGGGCTGACCTATCTGTTCATCAGCCATGACCTGTCGATGGTGCGCCACATCGCCGACCGGGTGGCGGTGATGTATCTGGGACGCATCGCCGAACTGTCGCCCCGCGATGCGCTTTATGCCCGCCCCCTGCATCCCTATGCCGAGGCGCTTCTGTCGGCGGTCAACGAACCCGATCCGAACCGCGCGCGGCGCCAGCGGATCATCCTGAAGGGCGATGTGCCCTCGCCCGCCAACCCGCCCAAGGGCTGCAACTTCTGCACCCGCTGCCCGAAGGTCTTTGACCTCTGCCGCAGCGTGAAGCCCGAACTGGCCGAGGTGGAGCCCGGCCGTTTCGTGGCCTGCCATCTTTACGCCGATACCAAGACCGCCGCCGGAGCCAACCGGACGGCCACCGAGGCCAAGAGCTGAACCAACAAGGAGAGACCCGAATGAAATTGAAATCCATCCTTCTCGGCGCTGCCGCAAGCTTTGCGCTTGCGCCCGCCGCCTTTGCCGAGCGCGGAAGCGACGGCGAAGTGAAGATCTTCTATTATCAGGCCGTTTCGACCCTGAACGCCTATCTTTCGTCGGGCACCAAGGACGTCGAGGCCGGCTCGCTGGTGCTGGAGCCGCTCGCGGGCTTCGACCAGGACGGCGTGCTGTACCCGCGTCTGGCGCAGGACATCCCCACCGTTGAAAACGGCGGCGTCTCGGCCGACCTGACCTCGATCACCTGGAAGCTGAAAGAAGGCCTCGTGTGGTCCGACGGCTCGCCCGTGACCTCGGCCGACGTCAAGTTCACCTGGGAATACTGCACCCATCCCGAAGGCGGCTGCGCCCAGGGCGCCAAGTATGAAGGCATTTCGGCCGTCGAGACGCCGGATGACCTGACCGTCGTGGTCAAGTTCACCTCGCCCAAGCCCTATCCCTACCAGCCCTTCACCGGCGGCACCGCGCCGATCCTGCAGAAGGCCCAGTTCGAAGCCTGCCTCGGCCCGGCGGCCTCGTCCTGCACCGAGCAGAACACCAAGCCCATCGGCACCGGCCCCTTCGTGGTCACCGACTTCAAGGTGAACGACGTGGTGACGCTGGAAGCCAACCCGAACTACCGTGACGCCGCGAAGCCCGCCTTCGCCAAGGTCACGATCAAGGGCGGCGGCGACGCGCTGGGTGCGGCCTCGGCCGTGATGGAAACCGGCGAGTTCGACTATGCCTGGAACACCCAGATCAACCCCGAGCAGCAGGAACAGATGACCGCTGCCGGCAAGGGCAAGTTCGTCAACGCCTTCGGCACCCTTGTCGAGCGCATCGAGATCAACATGACCGACCCCTCGCCCGCCCTGGCGGAAGGCGAGCGTTCGACCACCAAGCACCCGCACCCGGTGTTCTCGGATATCCGCGTGCGCAAGGCCCTGTCGATGGCCATCGACCGTCAGACGCTGGTTGACATCGGCTATGGCAGCGCCGGCCGCCCGACCTGCAACCTGGTGCCCGCCCCGGCCTATCAGGCCTCGGACAACACCGAGTGCATCGCGCAGGACATCGAAGGCGCCAAGGCGCTTCTGGCCGAAGCCGGCTGGACCGACACCGACGGCGACGGCATCGTTGACAAGGACGGCAAGAAACTGTCGATCCTGTATCAGACCTCGGTCAACGCCGTCCGTCAGGACTTCCAGGCGCTGGTCAAGGGCTGGTGGAACGAGATCGGCGTGGAAGTCGAACTGAAGTCGGTGGACGCCTCGGTGTTCTTCGGCGGTGACGCGGCTTCGCCCGACACCTTCCAGAAGTTCTATGCCGACGTCGAAATGTACGCCAACAACTTCGACGGCACCGACGCCGAGCCCTACATGGCGCAGTATCTCTGCGACAAGATCCCGGGCCCGGAAAACCAGTGGCAGGGCGAAAACATCAACCGCTTCTGCGATCCGGCCTATGACGCGCTGTTCAAGACCCTCTCGACCACCACGGGCATCGAAGCCCGCGGCGAAGTCGTGAAGAAGCTGAACGAAATGCTGACCAAGGACAGCTATGTCGTCATCCCGCTGGTGGACCGCGGCCGTCTGTCGGCGCAGTCGAACACGCTGGGCGGCTTCATCCTGAACACCTGGGACACCGAACTGTGGAACGTCCAGGACTGGGTCCGCGTGAAGTGATCTGACCTCATCGGGCGCGCGGCGGGTATCCGTCGCGCGCCCCCCTTTTTCCGCCCTCGCGCCACCATTCCGGGTAGCCCATGCTGACCTATACGCTGCGGCGACTTATGACCGCGATCCCGACGCTTCTGCTGATCTCGCTGGTGATCTTCCTTCTGGTCGATCTGGCGCCCGGCAGTCCGCTGTCGGAAGTTCCGCTGACCGTGCCACCCGAGGTGCGCCGCAAGATGCTTGAGGCGATGGGCGCCGACCAGCCGGTCATGGTGCGCTATGTCCTTTGGCTGAAACAATTCTTCTGGATCGAGCCGCTTTACGGCATCGACGGCCTGCTTGGCACCGATTTCGCCGGCGGCGCGCAGCGCATCATCTCGTGGCAGTCGAAGGTTCCCGTCTTCCAGATCATCGGCGAACGCCTGCCCCAGACGCTGACCGTGGTCGGCACCGCCTATTTCATCGGCGTGCTGATCGCGCTGCCCATCGGCATCTATTCGGCCTACCGGCAGTATTCCTGGTTCGATCAGGCCGGCACCTTCTTTGCCATGGCGGGCTTTTCGGTGCCGACCTTCTTTACCGGCAACGTGCTGATCCTGGTCTTCGCGGTGAAGCTGGGCTGGTTCCCCACGATCTATGACACCAACCTGAAGGTCACCGACTGGGACAGCTTTTACCGGCTGGTGATGCAGATGGCCCTGCCCGTCACCGTGCTGGCGCTGTTCAACGCCGCCGAGATCAGCCGCTATACCCGGTCTTCGGTGCTGGAAAACCTGGGCCAGGACTATGTGCGCACCGCCCGCGCCAAGGGCATGGGCGAACGGGTCGTGCTGCTGAAACACGTCCTGCGCAACTCGCTGATCCCGGTGGTCACCGTCATCGCGCTGGGTCTGCCCACGGTCTTTGGCGGCGCCATCGTGACCGAGCAGATCTTCAAGATCAACGGCATCGGCGCGGCGCTGATCGGGGCGATCAACGTCTCGGACCTGCCGACAGTGCAGACCATCACCTTCATCTTCGCGGTGCTGATCGTTCTTTTCAACCTGATCGCCGACATCCTCTATGGCATCCTTGACCCGCGGATCCGCTATGACTGAGCTGAAACTGGAAAAGCCGCGCAGCCAGTGGCGCGATGTCTGGGCGCAGTTCCGCCGCCACAAGGGCGCCATGGCGGCGCTGGTGCTGCTGATCGCGCTGGCCAGCTTCGTGCTGATCGGGCCGCTGGTCTGGCGGATCGACCCGAATTTCATCGAGCCGAACACCGCCAAGATGTTCAAGCTGCGCAACCTTGGCCCGTCCTGGGACCATCCGCTTGGCACCGACCAATTGGGCCGCGACATGCTGGCCCGGATGATGTTCGGCGGCCGCATCTCGCTGGCGGTGGGTTCGGTCGCCATGCTGGTCGCGCTGTTCATCGGCACCACGATCGGGGTTCTGGCCGGCTATTTCCGCCGGCTGGACAGCTGGCTGATGCGGCTGACCGATCTTTTCCTGGCCCTGCCGCTGCTGCCGCTGCTGCTGGTGATGATGTTCCTGTTCCGCGAAACCGTCGCGGGCATCATGGGGCCGCGTCTGGGCACCTTCATGCTGATCGTGGTGGCGATCGGCATCACCTCGTGGATGCAGGCCGCCCGTGTGGTGCGGGGCGAGGTGCTGGCGCTGAAGGAACGCGAATTCGTGCTGGCCGCCCGGTCGGTCGGAACGCCCGCGCGGCGCATCATCACCCGCCACATCCTGACCAACGTGCTGTCGCCGGTTCTGGTGGCGGCCACGCTGGGCATTGCCGCCGCGATCATCACGGAATCGGTGCTGTCCTTCCTGGGCCTGGGCTTCCCGCCCGATTTCCCGACCTGGGGGCGGCTGCTTTATGACGGGATCGACGCCATCCGCACCTACCCCGAGCGGGTGGTCTGGCCGGGGCTTGCCATCTCGCTGACGGTGCTGTCGGTCAACTACATCGGCGACGGTCTGCGCGACGCGCTGGACCCCCGGATTCGCGGCCGCTGACCGGGCCCGAAATTTGATCAAATCCGCCGCTCCCCCCTTGACGACCCCCCGGGGGGGCGCGCTACCTTGGCGCAGGTCAGAACGGGACATTCCATGCGGATCGGCATCCTCCAGACCGGGCTTGCGCCCGAGGCCCTCTCGGACACCATGGGGGACTACCCCGACATGTTCGCCCGCCTCCTGGACGGACAGGGCTTCACCTTCCGCACCTTCCGCGTGGTCGAAGGCGAATTTCCCGCCGATGTGCATGACTGCGACGGCTGGCTGATCACCGGCTCGCGCCACGGCGTCTATGAAGATCACCCGTGGATTCCGCCGCTGGAACAGTTCATCCGCGATGCCTTTGCCGCGCGGGTGCCGGTGGTGGGCATCTGCTTTGGCCATCAGATCGTGGCGCAGGCCATGGGTGGCAAGGTTGAACGCTATGACGGCGGCTGGGCGGTGGGCGCGACCGAGTATGATTTCTCGGGCGAGAAGCTGGTGCTGAACGCCTGGCACCGCGATCAGGTGACGCGCGCACCCGAAAGCGCCCGGGTCATCGCCACCAATGATTTCTGTGCCAACGCGGCGCTGCTTTATGACGACCGCGCCTTCACGGTGCAGGCCCATCCCGAATTCCGCCCCGAATTCGTCGATGGACTGATGAAGACCCGGGGCAAAGGTCTGGTTCCCGACGACGTGATGGCGGCCGCCGCATCCCGGCTGGCCGATCCCATCCAGGACAGAACCATGGCCGGCCGCATCGCGGCCTTCTTCAAGGAACCCCGCGCCTGATTCCGGGCAGGGGAAACCCGAACCAACAGTGTGAGCCCCATGTCCAAATGGACCGACCAGCTGCCCGAGGCGGCGCGTGACTACATCGGCAACCGCCGGGTGGACGAAGTGGAATGCGTGATCGGCGACATCGCCGGCGTCGCGCGCGGCAAGGCGATGCCGGCCGCGAAATTCGCCAAGCAGACCAACTACTTCCTGCCGAACTCGATCTTCCTGCAGACCATCACCGGCGAATGGGCCGACAACCCTTTCGACGCCTTTACCGAACCCGACATGATCCTTGAACCCGACTGGACGACGGCCACCGCCGCGCCCTGGACGGCGGACATCACGCTGCAGGTGATCCACGACGCCAAGGACCAGCAGGGCAACCTTGTGCCCTTCAGCCCGCGCAACGTGCTGCGCCGCATCGTCGATCTTTACGCCAAGCAGGGCTGGCGCCCGGTGGTGGCGCCCGAGATGGAATTCTTCCTGACCGCCCGCAACATCGACCCCAATCAGCCGGTGATCCCGCCGATGGGCCGCTCGGGCCGGCGCGCGGCGGGCAAGCAGGCCTATTCGCTGTCGGCGGTGGACGAATACGGCAAGGTCATCGACGACATCTATGACTTCGCCGAGGCGCAGGGTCTGGAAATCGACGGCATCCTTCAGGAAGGCGGCGCCGGGCAGATCGAGCTGAATCTGGCCCACGGCGATCCGGTCCGGCTGGCCGATGACGTGTTCTTCTTCAAGCGGCTGATCCGCGAGGCGGCGCTGCGGCACGACTGCTTTGCCACCTTCATGGCCAAGCCCATCGCCGGCGAGCCGGGCAGCGCCATGCATATCCACACCTCGGTGGTGGATGTGACCACCGGCAAGAACATATTCGCCGGCCCGAAAGGGGTCGAGACCGAGGCCTTCGGCCATTTCATCGGCGGGCTGCAAAAGCACCTGGGCGCGGCGATCGCGCTGTTCGCGCCCTATGTGAACAGCTATCGCCGCTACGTCCCCGACTTTGCCGCGCCGATCAATCTGGAATGGGGCCGCGACAACCGCACCACCGGCCTGCGGGTGCCGATTTCCGCGCCGGCGGCGCGGCGGGTGGAAAACCGCCTGCCGGGGATGGACTGCAACCCCTATCTCGGCATCGCGGCCACGCTGGCCTGCGGCTATCTGGGCCTTGTGAACAAGGTGCAGCCGCGCCCCGAATTCACCGGATCGGCCTATATCGACAGCGAGGATATCCCGGTCAACCTGGGCGACGCGCTGGATCTGCTGGATGAGGACGAGGCGCTGAAAGAGGTGATGGGCCCCGGCTTCGTTGCGGTCTACGATTCCGTCAAGCGCAACGAATACAAGGAATTCCTGCAAGTCATCAGCCCGTGGGAGCGTGAGCATCTGCTCCTGAACGTCTGATGAACCTTCTGCATGTCAACGACCGGACGGGGGAATACCCCGCCAGCTTCTATGCCGCGACCCGCGCCGAACTGGCCCCCTTCCCCACCCTGAAGGGCGAGGTGCGGGCCGATATCTGCATCGTCGGGGCCGGCTATACCGGCCTCTCGGCGGCGCTGCATCTGGCGCAGAAGGGCTATGACGTGGTGGTGCTAGAGGCGCATCGCGTGGGCTTCGGCGCCTCGGGGCGCAATGGCGGGCAGGTCGGATCAGGTCAGCGGCAGGATCAGGTCTGGCTGGAACGCGCGGCGGGGAAAGAGGCGGCGCACCGGATGTGGGCGCTGGCGGAAGAGGCGAAGGCCATGGTCAAGGGCCTGATCGCCGACCATGCCATGCCCGTGACCTTTCACCCCGGCGTCGCCCATGCCTGCTGGACCGATGCCGAGGTGGCCCACAGCCGCCACTATGCCGAAAAGATGGCCCGGGATTACGGCTATACCTATCTGGAGCAGATGGACCGCGCGGCCTTCCGCGCGCTGGTCGGCTCTCCCGCCTATCGCGGGGGCGAGGTGGACTGGGACGCCGGCCACGTCCACCCGCTGAACTATGCGATCGGGCTGGCGCAGGCGGCGGCGCGGGCCGGCGCGCGGATCTTTGAACGGTCAGAGGTGCATCACGTCGAACCCGGCGCGGCGCCGGTGGTGCGCACCGGCGCCGGCCGGGTGCTGGCCGGTCAGGTGATCCTGGCGGGCAACGGCTATCTCGGCAACCTTTCCGGCCCGGTGGCGGCGCGGGTGATGCCGATCAACAATTTCATCGTGGCGACGGAACCCTTGGGTGATCGGGCGAAAGACATCCTGTCGAAACCCGTCGCGGTGGCCGATACCAAGTTCGTGGTGAATTACTGGCGCCTGTCCGAAGACAACCGCCTGTTGTTCGGCGGCGGCGAAAGCTATGGCTGGCGCTTCCCCGATATCGTGAAAACCGTGTCGAAACCGATGCTTGAGGTCTATCCCCAACTGGCCGATGCCCGCATCGACTATGCCTGGGGCGGGACTTTGGCGATCACCATGAACCGCATGCCCTGCTTTGCCCGGCCGGGGCAGAACCTGCTGTCAGCCTCGGGCTATTCCGGGCATGGGGTGGCGATGGCGACGCTGGCCGGCCGGCTTCTGGCCGAGGCGGCGGCGGGCACGGCCGAGCGGTTCGACGTGATGGCGAACCTGCCGCAACCCCGCTTCCCCGGCGGCACCGCCCTGCGCTGGCCGCTGCTGGTGGCGGCGATGACCTGGTATTCCCTGCGCGACCGGCTGGGGTGGTAGCAGGCGGGCGTTGGGTCAGGGTGGCGCTTCGGCAAGGTGCGTGACATCACGCACCCTACCCCATCCCCCGTAGGGTGCGTGCTTGCACGCACCATCCCCACGCCTATTCGTCCCGCGCGCCCGCCATGAAATCCTCCACCGCCGCAATCTGTTCGGCGGTCATCCGCAGGCCCAGCTTCGACCGGCGCCAGACCACATCGGCGGCGTGGCGGGCAAATTCGTGCCGCATCAGCCAGCGCACCTCGGCCTCGCTCAGCGTGGCGCCGAAATCGCGGCCCAGGGCCTCGGCGCTGGCGGCACCGCCCAGCACGGCCCAGGCATCGGTGCCATAGGCCCGGATCAGCCGCGCCGCCCATTCCGGCGTCAGGAAAGGATGTTCGCCGCGCAGCCGCCCGGCCAGCGCAGCCTTCCCGTCCAGCGGAAAATCCCCGCCCGGCAGCGGCACCCGCGCCGTCCAGGCCCCGCGCGCCTGCGGGAAGAACGGCGCAAGCTTCACCAGCGCGCTTTCGGCCAGCCGGCGATAGGTGGTGATCTTGCCACCGAAGACGTTGAGCAATGGCGGCCCGTTGCGGTCCAGCGACAGCACATAATCCCGCGTCGCGGCGGTGGCCGATTTCGACCCGTCATTGTAGAGCGGCCGCACCCCGGAATAGCTCCACACCACATCGGCGGGCGTCACGGGCCGGGCGAAATACTGGCTGGCAAAGGCGCAAAGGTAATCCCGCTCGGCATCGGTACAGCGCGCCTCGCCCGGCTTGCCCTGATGGTCCTGATCCGTGGTGCCGATCAGGGTGAAATCCTGCTCATAGGGAATGGCAAAGATGATCCGCCCGTCCTTGCCCTGAAAGAAATAGCAGCGGTCGTGGTCAAACAGCCGCCGCGTCACGATATGGCTGCCCCGGACCAGCCGCACGCCTTCGGTCGTGGCCACATGGGCGACGTTGCGGATCACGTTCTCAACCCAGGGGCCGCCGGCATTCACCAGCGCGCGGGCGCGGTATTGCGCGGTGCCCCCGGCGGTTTCCACCGTCACCTCCCAGTGATCGGCCCGGCGCAGGGCCCCGGTCACCCTGGCGCCGACCAGCACCTTCGCCCCACGCAGCGCCGCATCGCGGGCGTTCAGCGCCACCAGCCGCGCATCCTCGACCCAGCAGTCGGAATATTCGTAGGCGCGGGCAAAACGCAGTTGCAGTGCCCGCCCCGCCGGATCGCGCGTCAGGTCCAGCGCCCGCGTGCCGGGCAGCACCTTGCGCCCGCCCAGATGGTCATACAGAAACAGCCCCAGCCGGATCAGCCAGGCCGGCCGCCGCCCCCGCATCCAGGGCATGACGACGGACAAAAGGCGTGAGGTCGGCGTTTCGGCGTCAAACCGCATCTCGGGCGACAGCGGCAGCACGAAACGCATCGGCCATGAGATATGGGGCATGGCGGCCAGCAGCGTCTCGCGCTCTTCCAGCGCCTCACGCACCAGCCGGAATTCGAAATATTCCAGATAGCGCAGCCCACCGTGGAACAGCTTGGTCGAGGCCGATGAGGTCGCCTGCGCCAGATCGCCCTGTTCGGCCAGCGTCACCGAAAGCCCCCGCCCCGCCGCATCGCGCGCAATCCCGCAGCCGTTGATCCCGCCGCCAATGATGAAAAGGTCGGAAATCTCGCCCATCGACGCCCCCTTGATTGGGGGCATCTAGGCGCGATTCAGGGTTCGGGTCAATTCGTTTCACGCAAATTCGCGCAAAATCGCGCTAACCCGCGCCACTGCTCAGAAATCGGTCTCGACGTAAAGCCCGGCGCAGTCAAAGGCCACCGCCGCCGCCGTCGCGCCGTTGTTCATGAAATGGCGCGGGCTGAGGAACTGGCTGTCCGCCGGCAGATCGGCCGACAGCGTCACCTCCTGCACCGCGCCGGTGCTTTCGTTGACCAGCCGCAGCCCGACCGTCGCCGCATTGGGCGCCGCCCCCAGATACAGCGTCAGCACATCGGTGGTGTTCAGCGCAAAGCCCGACCCCAAATCGCCTAGCGTCGGGGCGCCGGTGGCATCATTGGTCACGATCTGCCAGTTGGTGTGGGTTCCCGCCTGATAGCCGATACCGATGCAGTTGGTCACCGCGCTCAGCACCTGAGTTGCCGGCAGCGCCGAGGTTGAGCCGTAAAGCCCGAAGAACCCCATGCCCGTCGGCTGGATCGTTGTCAGCGACAGGCGCGACACCAGCGTCCAGCCCCCCAGCCCCGCCGCATTGCCCCGCCAGCAGATCCACTGGCCCGAACGTTCCTCGGCCGCCGAATCCGCCGTGGCGGCGCTGGTCACCCGCCAGCGGCGCATCGAGGTGGACAGGTTGGTGGCGCTCAGCGCCGGGGTGCTGACCGTGCCGGTGCCGGTGCGCGGCATGCCCATGGTCCCGACATTTGCGGCGCTCAGCGGCCCCCAGGTGGCCACGCGGTTGACGCCCATATGCGCCTGCAGCGGGAAATCGCGCCCGCTGGGCCGCGCCACGTCCAGCCAGGCCTGCCCGGCCCGCCCCCGCGCATAAAGCGCCAGCCGCCCGGCCGCCGGCGCGGCGGGGGCCGTGGTCTGCACCACCAGTTCCGCCGGCCGCGGCAGTTCCACCCGCCCCGTCGCCGCCCTGACCACCATGGCCTCGGCATAGTTGGTGCCGTCGGGGCTGACTTTCACCGTCAGGTCATCGCTGCCCAGAAGCCCCACCAGCCCGCGCGCCGAAAACCCGGTCTTGAAGGCGATGGCCGCGTCATTGCCCGCCGCCGCCTTGTTCAGCGTGGTCTCGGTCCCGGCGCCGGCATGGTTGAACAGCACCGCCGGGCTGTTCACCGACAGCCGGTTGGTCGCATCGCCCGTGGCCCCGCCCAGGCCCATGAACCGCGCGGAAACCGCGGCCTCGCTCATCGCAACCGAGGTGACGGCGCTGGCAAAGCTGACGACGGGCGTGTTCACCACCAGCGTGCCCGTCGCCCCCGCCTGATCGGAACCGATCGTTACCGTGGTGGCCGAACCCGTCAGCCCGCCCGTCCCGATGTTCACCGTCTTCGACTGCCCCGCCCCCGTCGCCCCGGTGCCCAGGCCCAGCGTGGTGTTGCCGGCATTGGTGCCCAGCGTCGCGGTGGCCGAAGACACCGTGAACCCGCCCGAGAAGGTCTTGTTGCCGTTGAAGGTCTGATTGGTCGCCAGAATCGCCACCTCACCCGAGCCGTTGGGCAGGGTCAGCGTGCGGGTCTGGCCGGTGCCGATGCCGCTCAGGCTGAAGACGGCCTGTTTCGTGGGGTCGGCCGCATCGCGCAGGGTGAAACCGTCGCTGCGCACCCCCTGCGGCAACCGCAGCGTGCCGGTGGCCGGATCGGCCTCCAGCGCGGTGGCAAAGCTGCTGCCATCGGCCGAGACGCGGATCTGAAAGCCGTCGGCGCCCACCGTGCCCATCTCGGCCCGCCCCGACCAGCCGGTCTGGAACAGAAGGCTTGCCGTGTCGCCCGCTGCCGCCTTGTTCAGCTTCAGCTGATGGCCCGCCCCGGCATGGCTGAGAAGCGTCGCCTCCGAAGCCACCGCCAGCCGGTTCACCGCATCGGGGCTGGTGGCGACGCCCAGCCGCTGCACCGTCAGCGGCCCGTCCGCCAGCGTGGCCCAGACCGTGCCGTTCCAGCTGGCCACCGCCTCTTCCGCCGCCACCCAGGCGCGGAAGCCCGGCAGGGGCGCCACGAACTGCCAGGCGCCGTCCTGCCACAGCGCGATGCGCCCCGCCTGCCCCGCCCAGGTGCCCGTGGCACCCGGTGCCACGATATGGCGGTCGCCCTCGGCCGGGGTGGCGGGCGGGGTGCTGCGCGTGCGGTCGGCCACGGCCAGCTGCACCACCACATCCAGCGCCATCACCGCCTCGTTATGGGTCACATGCTTCTGGGCCTGTGCCGGCTGGATCAGGGGCAGGGACAGGATGGGCGAGTTGTCAGTCATCTAAACCTCCGCGGAACGCCGTGGAGGGGCACGCTAGTCGGCGCCGGTTAACGCCCGGAACCGGCCCGCGCGCAAGAGGCAGCCGGCGCGCAACGGGGGCAGTGCGCCGTGGCCCGGGCGGGAACAGGCGAGGCACTGCCTCGCCCCCGCCCGCTGGTAACGGATCAACCCTAGACGGTGCAGCACGAGCAACGAAAGGCCATCGCCTGCCCCGGCGGGCGAGAAGCGCCCGCCATGGGCGGGGCGGGCGCTGGCCGGACCTTTGAGGCCCGTCCGGTGAGGATTGCGGATGGTGCGCGGTGGCGAAGGCGGTGGCCTTCGCCATGGCCGCCCGGATGGTGCGTGTGAACACGCACCCTACGCTGTCCGGGCGGGAGAAGGCGAGGCACTGCCTCGCCCCCGCCCGCTGGTGACGGATCAACCCGTGACCGTGCGGCACGAGATACCAGAGGCCGGCGCCCGACCCGGCGGGCGAGAAGCGCCCGCCGAGGGCGGGGCGGGCGCCGGCCGGGCCTTTGAGGCCCGACCGGTGCCGCTTGCCAATGTTCCACGATGGCGAAGGCGATGGCCTTCGCCATGTCCGGCCCGCCGCCCCCCCCCCCCCCCCCCCCCTACGCCTCCGGCGGCAGCACCGGGCGGGCGCGGCCGCGCGTCTCGTGCAGCGCGAAGGCCGAGATCGCAGCGATGATCACCGCGCCGCCCAGGATCACGAAGGGGTCCACCGGCTCGGCAAAGACCACCACCCCCATCAGCGAGGCCCAGACGATCTGCAGGAAGGTCACCGGCTGGGTCACCGCCAGCGGCGCCGCCGCAAAGGCCCGCGTCATCGCGTAATGGGCGAAGCTGCCCAGCACCACCGTCCCGGCCGGCAGCATCCGGCTGAGGCCCCGCGCGAACAGATAGCTGCCCGAGAAACACAGCGCCGCCACGATCTGCGCCAGGTGGCCCGAACCCAGTTCCCGCAGCCCCGGCCGCAGGATGATCACCGCCGCCACATGCGCCACCCCGCGCGCCTGATGCCGCCCAGCGTCGGCGCCAGCAGCACCACCCCGAAGGCAAAGCGCAGGAAGGCCTGCTGCGCCGCCGGCAGATCGGTGCCGATGGCGCGCACGATCCCGGTCAGGCAGACAAAGGCCAGACCGCAGGCGATCATCCACAGAACACCCTCGACCGGGCGTGAGGTTTGGGCGGGCAAGGCGGCATCGGTCATGATGCTCCCTCCCTGCCCCGCTCAGCCGCCCAAGGCAAGCCCCAGCGCGATGGCCCACATCGTCACGCCCACCACGATCTCCAGCACCACCCAGGCGCGCGGCCGGGCAAAGACCGGCGCCAGCGCCCGTGCGCCGAAACCAAGGGCCGAAAAGAAGGTCAGCGAACCCGTCGCCGCCCCGATCCCGAAGGCCAGCCGCCAGGGGTCGAACTGCGCCGCGATCGACCCCAGCAGCACCACCGTATCCAGCCAGACATGCGGATTGGCCCAGGTCAGCACCAGACAGGTGGCCAGCACCTGTGCCAGGGGTGCCCGCTTGCCCTCGGCCGGCATAAGCGCCGCCCCGCCCTGCAGGGCCGCGCGAAAGCGCAGCGCGCCGTAAACCACCAGGAACGCCACCCCGAACCAGCGCATCGCCGTGCCAAGCCAGGGCACCAGCGCGGAAACCGCGCCAAACCCCGCTACCCCGGCCGCGATCAGCACCGCATCCGACAGGGCGCAGACCGCCACCACCGCCGCCACATGCTCACGCCGTAGCCCCTGCCGCAGCACGAAGGCATTCTGCGCCCCGATGGCCAGAATAAGGCTTGTCGCCACCAGCCAGCCGTTCACCGCCGCTTCCAGCATCATCCGCTCCCCGTTTCTCCTGCCGGCTTAGCGTGGAGCCGAGTTCAGCACGACTTCATTCTTCTTCACCTCGTTAAGCTGTGCTAAACCGCATCACCCAAACCCAAGGCTGCCATGCCCGATCCTGCCCAGCTTGCCGCCCTTGCCGCCGTCCACCGCCGCGGCAGTTTCGATCTGGCCGCCGCCAGCCTGCATGTCACCCGCTCGGCCATTTCGCAGCGCATCAAGGCGCTTGAGGAAGCCGCCGGCACCCTGCTGATCCGCCGCGGCCAGCCCTGTCAGGCCACCGAAGCCGGACTGCGGCTGATCCGCCACCATGACGAAATCGCGCTTCTGGAACAGGGGCTTGCTGCCGACCTGCCGCAGCTTTCGCAGGGGTCGGCCACCCTGCGCATCGCGGTCAACGCCGACAGTCTGGCAACCTGGGTCATCCCGGCGCTGGCCCGGGTGCCGGATGTGCTGTTCGATCTGGTGATCGACGATCAGGATGTCAGCCAGGACTGGCTCCGGCGTGGTGAGGTGGTGGCCGCCATCACCGCCCTTGCCCCGCCGCCGCCGGGCTGCGACGCCTTCCCGCTGGGCGCCCTGCGCTACCGCGCCACCGCGAGCCCCGCCTATCTGGCCCGTCACATGCCGCAGGGCCTGACGGCGGCCGCGCTGGCCACCGCCCCCGCCCTGCGCTTTTCCGACAAGGACCAGTTGCAGGAGCGCTGGGTCAATGCCGTCACCGGCAGCGCCCCTGCCCGCGCCGGCCTGCCCTGCCACCGGCTGGCCTCGTCCCAGGGTTTCGTCGATGCCTGTCTGGCCGGCCTTGGCTGGGGCCTGAACCCCGAGGCGCTGGTGCAGGACCACCTGGGCGCCGGCCGGCTGGTGGAACTGCAGCCCGGTCAGCCGCTGGACGTGGCGCTGTGCTGGCAGGTGACGCGGCTGGCCGCCCCGGCGCTGGCGCCCCTCACCCGCGCCATCCGTGCGGCAGCGGCGGCGGCGCTGGTATAGGGCGCGCGCACCCGCCCGAATGACAACGGGGGCGGCTTTCGCCACCCCCGCCGCCGATTTCCGTGGCGCCCCCGGCCGCAGCCCGGGCGCCGAACCTTGCGCTTATGCCAGCGTCAGGTTGGTGGCCGATTCACGGCCGTTGCGGTCACGCTCCAGATCGAAGGTGACGGCCTGACCGTCATTCAGCCCGCGCAGACCGGCGCGTTCCAGCGCGGTGATGTGCACGAACACGTCCTTCTGGCCGCCTTCCGGCGCGATGAAGCCGAAACCCTTGGTGGTGTTGAACCATTTCACGGTGCCCTTGGCCATCGTGATGTCTCCTGTCATGTCGCCACCCGCAACACGCGGTGGCCCGGCCCAGTGTCGTCAAGTTCGAGAGACTGCGGGCCGAAGCGGACAGGATCGAAAGAGAAGAAGCTTTGCCCCGCCCGCATGAGGCCTTTCGTCCCATAAAGCAAGGAAAATCGCCACAGCGGCCGGATTGACCGGGCGGGCGGCGGGAACTTGCGGCAAATCCCTTGCCCGCCTCCTTGGCCAAGGCCACTGCCTTGGCCACGCGCTTGCGGGTGCCCCTTGGCCGGCCAGTGGCCCCAAAGGCCGCCGGCCAGCGCCTGCCCTGCCCCCGGCAGGCGCTTCTCGCCCGCCGGGTCAGGCGCTGGCCTCTGTCATGGCGTCTGGCGGACGGTTTTGTGGTGGCTTGGTCGCATCGGGCGGGGAAAGGCAATGCCTTTCCTTCTCCGCCCGAGCCCGATGGCCCGTCGGTCAGAGCTGCGCCGCAACCTCTTCGGGCACGTCGAAATTGTGGGTGACGGTCTGCACGTCGTCATCCTCTTCCAGAAGGTCGATCAGCTTCATCAGCTTCTGCGCCGTTTCCAGATCAACCTCGGTGCGGGTCTGCGGCTTCCAGACCAGCTTCGACTCGGTCGATTCCCCCAGCGCCTTTTCCAAGGCGTCCGAGACCGCCGACAGATCCTCGACCTTGCAATAGATCCAGTGACCGTCCTCGTCGGTTTCCACGTCGTCGGCCCCGGCATCCAGCGCCGCCATCATCACGTCATCGGCCGATCCGGCCGCAGCGGGATAGGAAATCTCGCCCACCCGGTCAAAGCTGTGGCTGACCGATCCGGTCTGCCCCATGTTGCCGCCCGCCTTGGTGAAATAGCTGCGGATGTTCGAGGCGGTGCGGTTCAGGTTGTCGGTCATCGCCTCGACGATCACCGCGATGCCGCCGGCGCCATAGCCCTCATAGCGGATTTCGGTGTAATCCGCCGCATCGCCCATCTGTGATTTCTTGATCGCGCGGTCGATCACGTCCTTGGGCATCGACACCGCCTTGGCGGCCTTCACCGCCAGACGCAGGCGCGGGTTCTTGTCGGGATCGGGGTCGCCCATCTTGGCGGCGACGGTGATTTCCTTCGACAGCTTGGAAAACATCTTTGAGCGGATGGCATCCTGCTTGCCCTTGCGGTGCTGGATGTTCGCCCATTTCGAATGGCCTGCCATGGCCCCATACTCCGGTCTTTTCGGTGATGAGACCCTCTACACCAGCCGGCAAGGCGGCGGCAACCCCCGCGCCCTGCGGTAATGCGGCAAGATCACCGCATCGCAGCCCGCCGGTCTTCAGCCGCCCCGCATCCGCCGGACCACGGCCCAGAGCCACAGGAAAACGCCCACCCCGCCCGCCGCGCCGGCAAACTTGCCGATCAGCGCCATGACATCGGCGCGGCTATAGCCCTCGGCCGGTTGCAGCGTCGTGGTCGCGCCCCAGCCGAACAGCCCCAGCCCCAGCGCCACCAGAACCGCCCCCATCAGAAACAGCCGCGTCGAAAACCGCATCTTCCCCTCCCGTCCAACGCCGCCCCGCGCCGATCATCCCTCAGGGATAAAGCGGCCAGATCAGCGGAATAAGCGCCGAACACAACAGCCAGGTGATGATGTTCAGCGGCACCCCGATGCGGGTGAAGTCCAGGAACTTGTAGCCCCCCGGACCATAAACCATCATGTTGGTCTGATAGCCGATGGGCGTCCCGAAGGCGAGCGTGGCCGAAAACATCACCGCCACCACGAAGGGCCGCGGATCGGCGCCCAGCTGCCGGGCCAGCTCGATGGCGATGGGCGTAAAGATCACCGCCACCGCGTTGTTCGACAGGAACTCGGTCAGGATCAGCCCCAGAAGATAGACCGACAGGATCAGCATGAAGGGCGACATGCCCTCAAGCCACGGCCGGCAATAGCTGACGATCATCTCAACCGCGCCCGACCGGTCCAGCCCCTCACCCACCGCCAGCATGGCAAAGATCATTGCCATCAGCCGGCCGTCGATGAAGGAAAACGCCTCGTCCGCGTCGATGCAGCGCGTGGCCAGAACCAGCGCCACGCCGACAAAGGCCAGCGCCAGGATCGGCGCCACGTCGAAAGACGACAGGATCACCACCATCGCCAGCGCCCCGATGGCAAAGGGCGCCTTGGCCCGACGATAGGCGCGGTATTTCGGATGGCTGACGTCCACCATCTCCATGTCTTCGGCCAGCCGCTTGATGTCCTCGGCCCGGCCCTCCAGCAAGAGCGTGTCGCCCACCTGCACCACCAGCTCGTCCAGCTGCCGGCCGATGTTCTGGCTTTTGCGGTGGGCGGCCAGCACATAGATGCCATAGCGGCGGCGCAGGCGCATCTCGCCCAGACTGCGGCCGATCATGTGGCAGCCCGGCGTGATCAGCACCTCGACCGTCTCGGTCGCCACTGACGAAAGCTTGTCGGCCACCCGCATGTCGGTGCGGTTCTGCATGCCCAGAAGTTCCGACATCTCGGTGCGCAGCACCACGCGGTCGCCCGCCTCCAGCACGACCGAGGCCAGATCGCGGCGCAAGGACAGATCGCCCCGCAGCACGTCGATCACCCGCACCCCCGCCGGCTTGAACTGGCTGACCTCCAGCACCGGCTTGCCGATCAGCACCGAATCCTCGGGAATGGCGACCTCGGTGAAGTATTTCATCCGCTTGCGGTCACCCAGCAGCGCCGCCATCGACTGACGTTCCGGCAAGAGCCGGTCGGCAAACAGCGCCAGATAAACCGCCCCCGCCGCGGCCACCGCAAAGCCAAGCGGAGCGATTTCGAACAGGCCGAAATGGTCCATCCCCGATTTCGCCGCCACCCCGTCCACCAGAAGGTTGGTCGAGGTGCCGATCAGGCTTATCATCCCCCCCATAACCGTCATGTGGCTGAGCGGGATCAGCAGTTTTGACGGCGCCTTGCCGATCCGCGCCGCGATCTGGATGACCACCGGGATCATCACCGCCACCAGCGGCGTGTTGTTCATGAAGGCCGAAGCCACCGCGACAAAGCCGAACAGCACGACGATGGTCGTCCTTGGCCGGTCGCCGGCATGCGCCTCGGCCATGCCGATCAGCAGTTCCACCGCGCCGGTCCTGACCAGCCCGCCCATCACCAGAAACATCATGGCGATGGTCCAGGGCGCGGCATTCGACAAGACCGCCGTCGCCTCACCCACCGGCAGGATGCCCAGCACCACCATCAGCGCCGCACCGCCCATGGCCGTCACCTCGACCGGATAGGTTTCCCGCACGAACAGCACGAACATGCCCAGAAGGATCGCAAGCGCCACGAAGGCCTGCGTGGTCTGGTCAAGCTCAAGTCCGATCATGCGGTCTCTCCCGGCTGCCTCGCCCCGCTCTTATCGCAGCGGTTCCGGCCGGGAAAGAAAATTCTACCTGCGCGGTCGTCTTAAGCCGGAACCGCCTGTTTTTCGCGCGGACGCACCAGAAACATTCCCCCCAGCATCACCAGCGCCGCCAGCCAGACCCAGCCCGAAAACCGCTCGCCCAGCAGAATCATCGCCCAGACCACGCCGGCCACGGTGACCACATAGCTTGACTGGCTGGCAAAGACCGACCCGGCATGGGCCGCGAGCCAGACGAAGGTGGCATAAAGCAGCGCATGCAGCGCGGATGAGGCGAACAGCGCCCATTCCGCTCGCCCCGGCGGAAACGGCCAGAAGCCGTGGCCCAGCACCAGCATCACCGGCCCGCACAGCACCAGCGCCACAACCGAGGCGCCGAACATCGCCTGCACCGCATCCATCCCCGCCATGCCGGTGCGCGCGACAAAGGTGTTCTCCATCGCGTAGAACAGCGGCCCCACCATGGCCAGCGGCAGGAACAGCGCCATCGCCGGGTCGGGCAGGCTGGCCTCGGGCAGCGCGATCAGCATCACGCCGCACAGCCCCAGCGCAATCCCCGCCAGCCGCCGCAGGTCAAACCGCTCCATGCCCAAGGCCAGCGCCATCGGGAAGGCCAGCAGCGGAATCATCGCCGTGATGATCGACATGATCCCCGCCGGCAGCCGCGCCACCGACAGATAAAAGGTGCAGTTCGGCACCAGCGTGCCCAGAACCGCCACCACGACGTAAAACCGCAGCGCCGCCGGATGGCGCGGCAATCCCTTGCCCCGCCCCAGCGTCAGCACGCCCAGCACCAGAACGCAGACCACAAGCTGCCAGAAGATCAGGCCAAAGGGCTTGTGCCCGGTCGAGGCGGCAATCTTGCCCAGGGGCTGCGTGAACCCCCAGCCGATCCCGGTGGCCAGAAGGACCGCCGGGTAAAACATCCTGTTCATGGACCCACCTGAGACAACCGCCCGCCCTGCCGAACCGGCACGATCCGCAAGGCCTTGCCGGTGCGGTCGTCGGTTTCCACATAAACCCCCGACAAGGTGGCCTCCCCCCCCGCCGGTTCGAACCGCCCGCCCGCCATGCCGGTGATGAAGCGGCGCAGCGGCTCCATCTTTTCCATGCCGATCACGCTGTCATAATCGCCGCACATGCCGGCATCGCTCAGGTATCCGGTGCCTTTGGGCAGGATCATGTGATCGGCCGTCGGCACATGGGTATGGGTGCCGACGACAAGGCTGGCCTGCCCGTCGCACCAGTGGCCCATCGCCATCTTCTCGCTGGTCGCCTCGCAATGCACATCGACCACGGCGGCCTGCACCGCCGCGCCCAGCCGGTGGGTCTTCAGCACCGCCTCGATGGCGCTGAACGGGTCATCGAAGGGCCGCTTCATGAAGACCTGCCCCAGCACCTGCGCCACCAGCACCTTGCGGCCGCCGGGCGCGTCGAACACCCGCGCGCCCCGCCCCGGCGCCACCTTGGAAAAGTTCAGCGGCCGGATGATGCGCGGCTCGGTCTCGGCAAACTGCATCATGTCCTTCTGATCAAAGGCATGGTCGCCCAGCGTGATCACGTCCGCCCCGGCCTGCAGCAGGATGCGCGCATGTTCCGCCGTCAGCCCGGCGCCCTGACTGGCGTTCTCGCCATTGACCACGACGAAATCCAGCGCCCAGTCCGCCCGCAGTTTCGGCAGCCGTTCGGCCACCCCGGCGCGGCCCGCGCGCCCCATCACATCGCCAAGGAACATCAGTTTCATGGCCCCCTCCTAGGCGCGGGCCGGGGGCGCCGCAAGCCTGACTGCGACGCGATTCGCCGCATTTGGTTAACCGGGCGGCGCGGGGCGGGCGGCAAGACCGCAGGAAGACGGAAGGAAGACAAAAGGAAGACGGAAAGAAGATCGCCGTTCCGCCGGATTTCCCTTGCGTTTCAGCGCATTGACACAGCGCACGCTGCCCGCCCCCCTGCGGCAACACTCCGGCCGAAACCGCCCTTCCCGCCGGCCGGCCCGCGCCCTATCTTCGCGCCATGATGCTGCCCCCGCCCCTTGCCGCATGGTTCGCCGATCAGGGCTGGACGCTGCACCCACACCAGCTTGAAATGCTGGCCCGCGCCTGCGAAACCTCAACCCTGCTGATCGCGCCAACCGGCGGCGGCAAGACGCTGGCGGGCTTTCTGCCGAGTTTGGGTGAAATCTCAACTTCGCCCCGCAAGGGATTGCATACGCTTTACATTTCGCCGTTGAAGGCGCTGACATCCGACATCCGCCGCAACCTTCTGCGCCCCATTGAAGGCGCCGGCCTGCCAATCCGGGTCGAAGACCGCACCGGCGACACCTCCTACACCCAGCGCCGCCGTCAGCGCGCCGATCCGCCCGACATCCTGCTGACCACCCCCGAAAGTCTGGCGTTGCTGCTCAGCTACGAAGACGCCCCCCGCATCTTCGCCGGTCTGTCGCGGGTGGTGATCGACGAACTGCACGCCCTGGCCGAATCGAAGCGCGGCGATCAGCTGATGCTGTCCCTTGCACGCTTGTCCAACCTTGCCCCCGGCCTCCGCCGCATCGGCCTCTCCGCCACCGTCGAAGACCCCCCCGCGCTGGCCGGTTTCCTTGGGGCGGGGACGGGTATCCTGATGGCCGATCCGGGGCCGGAACCGGATATCTCGATGCTGGACATCCCCGCCGCTCCGCCCTGGTCGGGTGGTGGAGGAAGATACGCCATCCCCGCGATATTGAACGAGATTTCGCGCCACCGCACGACGCTGGTCTTTCACAACACCCGCGCGCAGGCCGAGATCTTCTTCCACCATCTCTGGCTTCAGAACACCGATGACCTGCCCATCGGCATCCACCACGGCAGCCTCTCGCGTGAGGCGCGGGCGCGGGTTGAGGCCGCCCTTGCCGCCGGCGCCCTGCGCGCCGTGGTCTGCACCGGGTCGCTGGATCTGGGGCTGGACTGGGGCGACGTGGACCTGGTGATTCAGGTCGGCGCGCCGAAGAACGTCAAGCGTCTGGTCCAGCGCATCGGCCGCGCGAACCACCGCTACAACGCGCCGTCAAAGGCGCTGCTGGTGCCGGCAAACCGCTGGGAGGTGCTGGAATGCCAGGCGGCCCTTGATGCCGTCCGCGCCCGCGATCTGGATGGCGAACCGCGCGGCCCCGGCCCGCGGGACGTGCTGTGCCAGCACATTCTTGCCACCGCCTGCGCCGGCCCCTTCGACGCAGATACTCTTTACGCCGAAGTCACCACCGCCGGCCCCTATGCCGGGCTGACCCGCGCGGCATTCGACGCCTGCCTTGATTTCGCGGCGACCGGCGGCTATGCGCTGCGCGCCTATGACCGCTGGCAGAAGCTGTTGTTCCGCAACGGGAAATGGCAGTTGCGCGACCCGCGCAGCGCCGCCGTTATCCGCCAGAATCTGGGCACGATCGTTGACACCGAGCTTCTGAAGGTGCGCCTGCGCGGCCGGGCGGTGCCGCTGGGCGAGGTCGAGGAAAGCTTTGCCGCCTCGCTGACCCCCGGCGACAGTTTCCTGATCGGCGGCGAGGTGGTGCGCTATGAGGGGCTGAACGAGATGACGGTCGAGGTCAGCCGCGCCCCCGGCCGCGACCCCAAGGTGGCGGTGTTCAGCGGCACGAAATTCGCGGCCTCGACCCTGCTGGCGGGGCGGATGCTGGGCATTCTGGGGCAGGACCGCTGGCCCGCCCTGCCCGCCCATACCGCCGGCTGGCTGGCCCTGCAGCGCGAGGTCAGCCGCCTGCCCGAAGCCGACCGCCTGCTTTTGGAAAGCTTCCCGCATGAGGGGCGCGAGCATCTGTGCATCTATGGCTTCGCCGGCCGCAATGCCCAGCAGACCCTAGGCCTGCTTCTGACAAAACGCATGGAGGAACAGGGGCTTGCACCCCTGGGCTTTGTGGCCACCGATTACGCCACGCTGATCTGGGGGCTGGAGCCCGTTACCGATGCCGCGCCGCTTTTCGATCTGGAAACCCTGCGGCAGGGGCTTGAGGGCTGGCTGCAGGGCAATGCGGTGATGAAGCGCAGCTTCCGCAACGTGGCCATCGTCGCCGGCCTGATCGAGCGCAGCCATCAGGGCCGCCGCAAGACCGGGCGGCAGGCCACGTTTTCATCGGACATCCTTTATGACACGCTGCGCAAATACGACCCCGGCCATCTGATGCTGGAGATCACCCGCGAAGAGGCGCTGCGCGGCCTTGTCGATTTCGGCCGGATCGAGGCTCTGCTGGACCGGATCGGCGGGCGGATCGACCTGTTGCGGCTGGACCGCATCACGCCTTTTGCCGCGCCGCTGTTTCTGGAACCCGGCAAGGTGCCGGTGGACGGCGCCGGGCGTGAAAGGCTGGCCGAAGCGGCGGCGCGGCAGCTTCTGCGCGAGGCGGGGCTTGACCCCGACGGCGGCTGAGGCACAAGGCCGCCATGCCCTACCCCCTTCGCCTTGGCCCCGCCGCGCTGACCGCCCGCCCCTCGGGCGCGTTGTGGTGGGCTGATCAGCGGCTGTTGTGCGTGGCCGACCTGCATCTGGGCAAGGCCGAGCGGCTGGCCAGGCGCGGCGGCGCCCTGCTGCCACCCTATGAGGTGCGGGCAACGCTGGAACGGCTGGACGCCGAGATCGCCGCCACCAACCCGGCCCATGTCATCTGTCTGGGCGACAGTTTCGACGATCTGCAGGCGGCGGGCGGGCTGGAGGAAGAGGCGCGGCTGTGGCTGTTGCGGATGATGGCGGGGCGGCAATGGTCCTGGGTCGAGGGCAACCATGACCCCGGCCCGCCTGATCTGGGCGGCAGTCATCATGGAGAGATGCATCTGGCCGGGCTGATCTTCCGCCACGAAGGCGGTGGCGAAGGCCTTGAAATCTCTGCCCATTATCACCCCAAGGCGCGGCTGGCGGGGCAGTCGCGGCCCTGTTTCCTGACCGATGGCCGGCGGCTGATCCTGCCGGCTTTCGGCGCCTATACCGGCGGGCTGCGGCTGGAAGACCCCGCGCTTCAGGCGCTGATGGGGCCGGGCGCGCTGGCCATCCTGACCGGGCGGCGCTGTCTGGCCGTGCCTATGCCGCGTCGCTGACCACGGCTTCGCCGCCGGCCAGACGCGCCTCGACCCGGGGGCGGTGCGCCCGGCTGACCGGAATGCGCGCGCCGTCCTGCAGGCGCAGGAACAGCCGCGCCCCCTCACGCTCGGCCGCCGCCACCGCCGCCCATGCCACCCAGTGCGAGCGGTGAACCTGGATGCCTTCCACCGGCTCGGCCTCGGCCATGGCATCGGAAAGCCGCATCAGCAGGCTGGCCTGCCCGGCGCTGGTGCGGACATCGACGTAATGGTCACGCACCGAAATCGACCAAAGCGCGCCCTGCACCCCCGGCTCCAGCCGCCGGACCAGACGCGACAGCGGTTCGGGTTCGGGCGGCGGGGGCGCGGGATCGGCGGGGGCCGGCGGGTCGGCAAAGGCCAGACCGCCTTCGGCCTTGGCCGATTGCCGCAACGCGCAGACCCCCAGCGAGACCGAGGCGATCAGAAGGACAATCTCGCCCACCCCGGGCATGTCGGGGCCGGTGCCCCGGAAGGTCACCTGCACCAGAAGCCACAGCGGCGGGCAAAGCAGCAGGCAGATCAGCGCGGTGGTCAGAAGCGAACCCGCCAGCGTGTCGCGCAGCCCCAAAGCGCCATAAACCCAGGCGCGGATGAAGGTGGACAGCCCGACACCCACCCCCATCACCGGCGCCCAGAAGGCCAGCCGCTGAATCAGGGGCATTTCGCCATAACTGCCGAAGGGCCCCGAGATCGCCAGAGCAACGGAAACGATCAGCCAGAGCAGAACCGGTATCCGCGAGCGCAGATCAGTCTTCAACTCATCGAGGAAACCCGCCATTCCCCTCCACCGGCACTGATACACTTCCTTAGGGGCTAGCGGAATTTCAAAGGGCTTTCAATCCCCTGCGGGTCGCTTCACGCCGTCAGCCCCTCGGGTTCGGGCAATCCGCCCGCCCGGCAGCAGGCGGTCAGGGTATTGGCCAGAAGGCAGGCAATCGTCATCGGCCCCACACCGCCCGGAACCGGAGTGATGGCGCCCGCCACCGCCGCGGCGCTTTCGTAATGCACATCGCCCACCAGCCGCGCCTTGCCGTCACGCTCGATCCGGTTGATGCCCACGTCGATCACCGTGGCCCCCGGCTTTACCCAGTCGCCCGGAATCATCTCGGGCCGGCCCACGGCGGCGACCAGAATGTCGGCGCCCCGGCAGACCGCCGCCAGATCCTTCGTCCGGCTGTGCGCGATGGTCACGGTGCAGCTGTCACCCAGCAAGAGCTGCGCCATCGGCTTGCCGACGATGTTCGACCGGCCGACGACCACCGCATTCAGCCCCGCCAGGCTGCCGTGATGGTCGCGCAGCATCATCAGGCAGCCCAAGGGCGTGCAGGGCACCATGCTTTTCTGCCCCGTCCCCAGAAGACCCACGTTCGAGATATGGAACCCGTCCACATCCTTGGCCGGCGCAATGGCGTTGATCACCAGGTCGCTGTCCAGATGCTTCGGCAGGGGCAGCTGCACCAGAATGCCATGCACCGCCGGATCGGCGTTCAGCCGGGCGATCCGCGCCAGAAGATCGGCCTCACTGGTTTCGGCCGGCAGGCGGTGTTCGAACGAGGCCATGCCGACCTCAACCGTCGAGGCATGCTTGTTGCGCACATAGACCTGGCTGGCCGGGTCTTCGCCCACCAGCACCACTGCCAGACCGGGCTGCAGCCCCTGCTCTTCGCGCAGCCGTGCCACATGTGCCGCCACCTGCGCCCGCACCTTGGCCGCAAACGCCTTGCCGTCGATCACCTTCGCCACCATCCGAACCTCCGTCATTCCGCCGCGGCGAAGGCCGCGCGGTAGTGTTGCATCTGCAGGGCCGTCGCCAGAACGGCATTCTTCATCAGGCAGGCCACCGTCACCGGCCCCACCCCGCCCGGAACCGGGGTGATCCAGCCCGCCACCTCGGCGCAGCTGGCGAAATCGGCGTCGCCCACGGTGCGGCCCTCGACCCGGTTGATGCCGATGTCGATCAGCGCCGCTCCGGGCTTCAGCATCTCACCCCGCACCAGCCCCGGCTTGCCCACCGCCACAAAGACCGCATCCGCCGCGCGGCTATGCACCGCCACCTGCCGCGTCATGTGGTGGCAGACCGTCACCGTGGCCCCCAGCCCCATCATCAGGAAGGCGATGGGCTTGCCGACGATTTCGGAATGTCCGATCACGCAGACATCCAGCCCCTCCATCCGCAGGGGCAGGGTCTTGAGGATCTCCACAGCTGCGACCGCCGTGCAGGGGCCCAGCGTCAGGTCATTGTAAACGATATTGCCGATGGACGACGGGTGCATGCCCTCGACATCCTTCATCGGATGCACCGCCTTCTGCAGCGCCTTCACCGGGACATGGGCGGGCAAGGGGCGCTGGATGATGATGCCGTTCACCCGCGGATCGGCGTTCAGCCCGGCCAGCACGCCCTGCAACTGCTCAAGGCTGATCGTCGCCGGATAGTTCCGCGCCTCAAAGCCGACGCCGGCCGCCTCGGCCTGTTTCTGCTGGTTGCGGACATAAAGTTCCGCCGCCGCCACATCGCCGACCGAGATCGACACCAGCCGCGGCGCCCAGCCGGCTGCGGCCAGCGCCTGCGCCTCGCCCAGGGTTTCGGCCCGCATCCGCGCCGCGATGGCCTTGCCGTCAATCAGGGTTGCCGTCACTTGCCTTCGCCCCTTCCGCCGGCCGCCCGGCTATTTCCGCAGACTGTCCGGCCCCAGATGGCTTTCCTCGCGCGCGATGGACCAGTCGATCAGCCGCCGCCAGAATTTCTCCACCAGATCGGGGGGCAGGCCGTGGGTCACCGCATGGCCCCGCACGTTCCGCACCACCTCTTCCACCCGGTCGTCGATCCGCGCCGGCAGATCGACCTCGGCCTTGATCTGGGCGGCGCGGTCGATATAGCCCGCCCGTTCGGCCAGCATGGCCACCAGGGCCGCATCCAGCCGGTCGATCTCGGCCCGGACATCGGCCATGGTTTCGCAATCCCGAGGTTCGCGCATTCTGCCCTCCGCGCAGCGTCCGGCCCCTCTTAAGGCCAGTGCCGCCGCGCGAAAACCCCCCTCTTGCCCTTCATCTGTCTGCAAATATCCTCCGGGGGCGCGGGGGTGGAAAACCCCCGCTTCCCCGGCATCAGCCTAGAACAGGCCCTCGACATGGCCCTGATCGTTCAGCCGGATCACTTCCGCGCTCGGCACCTTGGGCAGGCCGGGCATCGTCATGATCTCGCCGCAGATCACCACGACAAAGCCCGCCCCGGCCGACAGCCGCACTTCGCGCACCGGCACCGAATGGCCGGTCGGCGCGCCGCGCAGGTTGGGGTCGGTGGTAAAGCTGTACTGGGTCTTGGCCATGCAGATCGGCAGGTGGCCGTAGCCGGCGGCTTCCCAGGTCTTCAGCTGGTCGCGGATCGACTTGTCGGCCAGCACCTCATCGGCGTGATAGATGCGCTTGGCGATGGTTTCGATCTTCTGGAACAGCGGCATGTCGTCGGGGTAAAGGGGCGCGAAGTGGCTGGCACCCGATTCCGCCAGTTGCACGACCTTCTTCGCCAGATCCTCGATGCCGGCCGAACCCATGGCCCAGTGCTTGCACAGGATCGCCTCGGCGCCCTGCGCAGCCACATAGTCCTTCACCGCCTGCACCTCGGCATCGGTGTCGGAATAGAAGTGGTTGATCGCCACCACCACCGGCACGCCGAAAGATTTGACGTTCGAGATGTGACGGCCAAGGTTCGGGCAGCCCTTCTGCACCGCGCCGACGTTTTCGGCCCCCAGATCGGCCTTGGCGACGCCGCCGTTCATCTTCATGGCGCGCACGGTGGCGACGATCACGGCGGCGGCGGGCTTCAGCCCCGCCTTGCGGCACTTGATGTCAAAGAACTTTTCGGCGCCCAGGTCCGCGCCGAAACCGGCTTCGGTGACGACATATTCGCCCAGCTTCAGCGCGGTCTTGGTCGCGATGACCGAGTTGCAGCCGTGGGCGATGTTGGCAAACGGGCCGCCATGCACGAAGGCCGGGTTGTTTTCCAGCGTCTGCACCAGATTGGGCTGCATCGCGTCCTTCAAAAGCACCGTCATCGCGCCGTCGGCCTTGATGTCGCGGCAGTAGATCGGCTTCTTGTCGCGGGTATAGGCCACGACAATGTCGCCCAGCCGCTTCTGCAGGTCTTCCAGATCGTTCGACAGGCAGAGGATCGCCATGACTTCCGAAGCCACGGTGATGTCGAAACCGGTCTGGCGCGGGAAGCCGTTCGACACGCCGCCCAGGCTGACCACGATGTCGCGCAGCGCGCGGTCGTTCATGTCCATCACCCGGCGCCACACCACGCGACGCTCGTCGATGCCCAGATCGTTGCCCCAGTAGATGTGGTTGTCGATCATCGCCGACAGCAGGTTGTGAGCGCTGGTGATGGCGTGGAAGTCGCCGGTGAAGTGAAGGTTCATCTCTTCCATCGGCACAACCTGCGCCATGCCGCCGCCGGCCGCCCCGCCCTTCATCCCGAAGTTCGGGCCGAGGCTGGCTTCACGGATGCAGATGACCGCCTTCTTGCCGATGCGGTTCAGGCCGTCGCCCAGACCGACGGTGGTGGTGGTCTTGCCTTCGCCGGCGGGCGTCGGGTTGATCGCGGTGACAAGGATCAGCTTGCCGTCGGGCTTGCCCGCCAGCGACCTGATGAAATCCTGGCTGACCTTGGCCTTGTCATGGCCGTAGGGAAGAAGGCTTTCGGACGGGATGCCCAACTTGGCCCCGATTTCCATGATGTTCTTCTTCTTCGCCTCGCGTGCAATCTCGATGTCGGTCTTGAAGGCCATGTTCCGCTCCCTGCGCGAAATATTCCGTTTGCGACGTGATACCGGGCCAGAGACGCCATATGCAGCGTTTTTCCGACCTGTTTCCCGCCAATTTCGCCAGCGGCGGTTTCCGATGGGAAAATTCGGGTCGCAGCGCGCGCAAAGCTCAGGAAGCGCGGGCCTCTTCCAGATGCGCCCAGACCGGTTGGTCGGGGATATGCAGCCGCACGGTTTCGCCAAGGGTGAAGGTGCCCTCGCGTTCGACCCAGGCGGTGATGCCGCGCCGGCCGCGGGCGGCGGGCTTGAAAAGCTTGCCGAAGCCCGCGTGCCGGTTCTCGATCGGGCGGGCGGGCAGCGTGCAGGGGCGGTTGTTCATATCGACGACCAGCGTCGCCCCCCCTTCGCCCTGCAGGCGCGATGAGGGCGGCAGGTTGCTGAAGTCCGGGATGCCGGAAATCACCATGGTCGTGCCCAGCAGCGCCGGGTCCAGCGCCGGCAGGCCCATTTCGGCGGCGATGGCGTCGATCTCTTCCTGCGACAGGACGGCGAACTGCCGGGTGTTCCTGATCTCGGTATTGCGCGGATACTGCCCCAGAACGCGCGAACACGATGGCCGGGTCAGCCCGCCATGCGCCTCGCCCTTTGGTCCCGAAAAGAGGGCGGTCAGGCGGGGCAGGCTGGCGCTTTCAAGCGCCGCGTCGCGGTCGGCGACGATGCCCAGCCAGGTGATCCGGCCGGTGAAGGCGGTGGGTTTCAGGGCGGACATCGGGCCTCCGGTCTGGTCGCTTTGGCGCCAGCATAGCAATCGGCGGGCGGGCGTCCATCGCGTTGCCCCACGCGCGCCGCCCTACCCCGGCATCTCCAGCACGAAGAACGCCCGGCGGAAGGGCATCAGCGCACCGCCGTCCGACAGCCGCGGATAGGCGGCCTCCAGGGCCGTGTCGTAGGCCGCGGTGAAGGCCTGCGCCTCATCCGCCGAAAGCTTGTCAAGGAAAGGCCGCATCGCCGTCGATCCGGTGAAGGCGCGGACGGGATGGCCTTCGGCCACCGGGCCAAGTTCCTGAACATATTCGGTTTCCCAAGCGGTCACCCGGCCCAGCGGCGCCAGCATCCGCCAGTAATCGGCGGCGGGCGCCACCGGGGATTGCCAGCCATGAAACTCGAACCGGTCGGGAAACATCGCCGCCGCGATGTCGCGCAGGAAGCGGTGCGAGGGCGCCCCCTGCTGGCGCGGCATCTGCACCGCCAGCACCCCGCCCGGCGCCAGAAGCCCGGCCAGACGCGGCATCAGCACGGCATGATCGGGCAGCCATTGCAGGACGGCGTTGGAAAAGATCAGCCCGGGCGGGCTGTCGGGCTGCCACTGGGCGATATCGGCCAGCACCTTCTGCCCATAGCCCACCGCCTTTTCCAGCATGGCGGGCGAGGCATCCACCCCCACCAGCCGCCGGTCCGGGAACCGCGCGGCCAGCGCCCCGGCCGCCGCACCGTCGCCGCAACCGAGGTCCACCACATCGCCGGCCGGCAGGTCGCCCAGCTGCGCGATCAGGTCCAGCGCCGGGCGCAAACGCAAACCCCGGAACCTTGCATAGGCCCCGGGGTTCCAGTCTTGCGAAGGCGTCACGCTCACGCCGAAGGCTCGGGCTCGGGGCTGGCCTTGGGCTTGCGGGCGCGGGTCTTGGGGATCGAGACCACCCCGCCGCCGCCGCCGCTGGCATCGCGGGCGCTGTCATCATCGCCGCCGCCCAGAGGCTGGCCTGCAACGACCTTGCGGATTTCGTCGCCGGTCAGCGTCTCATATTCCAGCAGGCCCTTCGCCAGACGCTCCCAATCGTCCTGCTTCTCAAGGATGATCCGCCGCGCGGTCTCATAGCCTTCGTCGATCAGGCGCTTCACCTCCTGCTCGATGAGGCGCTTCGTCTCGGCGCTGACGGAAAAGCCGGCGGTGTTGCCGGTATAGCCGTCTGCCGCCTCGGCATAGTCGATGTTGCCGACCAGATCCGACATGCCCCAACGCAGAACCATCGCCCGTGCCAGCGCGCTTGCCTGCTGGATATCGCCCGACGGCCCGTTCGACACCGAGTCCTCACCCCACTTGATGATCTCGGCAGCCTTGCCTGCCATGGTCATCGCGATGCGTTGTTCGCACTGGTCGCGGTGCCAGTTCAGCCGGTCCATTTCGGGCAGGCTCATCACCATGCCCAAGGCGCCGCCGCGCGGGATGATCGTGGCCTTGTAGACCGGATCGCATTTCGGCAGCGCCATGCCGACGATGGCATGACCGGCTTCGTGATAGGCGGTCATTTCCTTCTGGTCCTGCGTCAGCACCATCGACCGGCGCTCCGCCCCCATCATCACCTTGTCCTTCGCGCTCTCGAAGTCGATCATGGTGACGAACCGCCGCCCCGCCCGCGCCGCCATCAGCGCTGCTTCGTTGACAAGGTTCATAAGGTCGGCACCCGAAAAGCCGGGGCTGCCGCGCGCGATCGTCCGCAGGTCGACATCCGGCCCCAGCGGCACCTTGCGGGCATGGACCGACAGGATCTTCTCACGGCCCTTGATGTCAGGGTTCGGCACATGGATCTGCCGGTCAAAGCGGCCCGGACGCAAGAGCGCGGGGTCAAGCACGTCCTTGCGGTTCGTGGCGGCGATAATGATCACACCCTCGTTCGCCTCGAAACCGTCCATCTCGACCAGAAGCTGGTTCAGCGTCTGCTCGCGTTCGTCATTGCCGCCGCCGATGCCCACGCCGCGCGCGCGGCCCACGGCGTCGATTTCGTCGATGAAGACGATGCAGGGCGCGTTCTTCTTGGCCTGTTCGAACATGTCGCGGACGCGGGAGGCGCCGACGCCCACGAACATTTCCACGAAGTCCGAGCCCGAAATGGTGAAGAAGGGCACGCCCGCCTCACCGGCAATGGCGCGGGCCAAGAGGGTTTTCCCGGTGCCGGGCGGGCCGACCAGAAGCGCGCCTTTCGGAATCTTGCCGCCCAGACGGCTGAACTTCTGCGGGTTGCGCAGGAATTCGACGATCTCCTCAAGCTCTTCCTTGGCCTCATCGATGCCGGCCACGTCATCAAACGTCACCCGGCCGTGCTTTTCGGTCAGAAGCTTGGCGCGCGACTTGCCAAAGCCCATGGCGCCGCCGCGCCCGCCCCCCTGCATCCGGTTCATGAAGAAAATCCAGATGCCGATCAGCACGATGAAGGGCAGCCACAGCGACAGAAGCGACATGAAGCCCGAGGATTCCTGCGGATCGGCCCGCACCTCGACCCCCTTGGCCACCAGCTTGTCGGTCAGCGTGGCATCCGAAGGCGCGATGGTGACATAGCGGCTGCCGTCCGATCCGGTGACTTCGACCCGCTCACCATCCAGCGTGACGGAACTGACCTGCCCGGCTTCGACCCGGCTCATGAACTCGGAATACGAGACGCTGCGGTCGGATGTTGCGACCGACCCGCCCGAGAACAGGTTGAAGAGCGCAAGGATCAACAGGAACAGGATGACCCAGAAGGCGATGTTTCGTGCGTTGCCCACGAGAAGCTCCGTTAGGGGAGGCGCGCCGCCGCGCACCGCAATTCCTGACTAAGATAGAGATAAACCGGGCAGCTTCAATGCACCTTGTTGAATGCCGTGCCAACCGGGGGGCAAATCGCCTGCCATCCGGCGGAAAGCCCCGCAACCGGTGCGGCCACGAGCCGCGGGCCATCCCAGACCGCAGGGGTTGCCGCCAGAACCGCCCGGTGCAGGCCGGTCGCGCGCCAGCCGGGGCACAGGCGCAGGCCTTCGGCCCCCAGCGCGCGCAGTTGCAGCGCGGGGTAGTGGGGGCCGGACAGGCTCCACCTGCCGTCCCAGACCGCATGGGTCGGGGTGATGTGGCCTGCGACCGCGCGCTCTTCGCGGCAGAGCGTCGCAGTCCGCCCGATCAGCCGGCAACCGGCCAGCGTGGCATCGCGCCCCGCCCCAATGGCGGCGATCAGGCGGTCAAGATCGGCCTGACGCGGCGGATGGGGGGGGCCGGCGATCCAGCGCAGGGCGCCCAGCACCAGCCGCCGGGCGGTTTCCGGCGGCAGGGTGGCGAAGCGGCCGGGATGCAGCGTCAGCGCGCCCGCGGCCTCATCGGTGCAGAAGGCCAGCGCCTCATCCGCTGCGCGGTCCAGCGCCTGCCGGGCCTGCGCCAGATGGCCCGCCACGGCCGCCAGCCGCGCGCCGGTGATGCCAAGGGGCGCCAGCGCCTTCAGCGCCCGCCGCGCCCGGACGCGGGTGAAGCGGTCATCGTCGTTCGAAGGGTCGTCGCGCCAGCCCTGCCCGTGGCGGCGCAGATAGGCGCGCAGCGCCTCGCGCGGGGTGGTCAGGAAGGGGCGCAGCCAGGTCAGCCCATCCGCCTGCCAGCAGGGCCGCATGCCCGCCAACCCGTCAATCCCGGCGCCGCGGGCAAGGCCCATCAGCAGGGTTTCCGCCTGATCATCGGCGGTATGGGCCACCACGACACGGGAAAGCCCCGCCCCCCGCGCCCAACCGCCGATCAGCCCGTAGCGGGCCTGCCGCGCCCTGTCCTGCAGGTTGCCGGCCAGAACGCCGTGCTGCCAGACCAACACCCGGTGCGACACGCCCAGACCGGCGCAGACCTGCCCGACAAAGCGCGCCTCATCCGCCGCCTCGGCGCGCAGGCCATGGTCCACCGTCACGGCATGAAGGCGCGGCCCGAAGGCGCGCGCCAGAAGATGCAGAGCTGCCATGGAATCGCTGCCGCCTGATACCGCCACGGCCAGATCGCCGGGCGCCTCGGCCAGCGGGCGGATCAGGGAAAGAAGGGCGGCATCGGCAGCCGCCCCGTCTTCGGTCACTGGCACGCCAGCCCCTGCATCGCGGTGGCGGCATTGCCCGCCGCCGGCGTGCCGGGGAAGCGGTTGCCCACCTCGGCCAGCGTGACGCAGGCATCGGGCACCTGCCCCAAAGCCGCCAGCGCCTGCCCCAGCTTGAACAGGCTGTCCGGCGCGAAAGTGCCGTCGGGCTTGCCCGAGAAGGCATCCAGATAGGCCCGCGCCGCTTCGGCGGTTTCGCCAAGCTGGCTCAGCGCCTCACCGCGCAGATACTGCGCTTCCTGCGTCAGCGGCCCGCCCGGATAGGATTGGGCAAAGGTCGCAAAGAGGTCCGCGGCGGAGCGAAAGTCACCCTGACCGAGCACCTCCTTGGCCCGGTCAAAGTCGGCCTGCTCGCCCATGGCAAGCTCGGGTCCGGTGCCCGTCGCGGGGGCAGGATCGGCGGGGGCCACCGGGGCGGTGGCGGTGGTATCGGTCGCCCCGCCAAGGGGCGGCGTGGCCGGCAGGGTGGCGATGTCGCAGCCCGGCGTGGCCTCGCACAGCCGGAACTCCAGATCGCCGATGCGGTTGGTGCCGTCGGCGGCGACGCGGTTGACCTTGAGTTCGATCTCTTCGGTCTTGGCGGTCAGCCGCATAAGCTCGGCCTCGATGGCGTCCAGCCGCTGCAGGGCATCACCGCCGGCGATGCCCATGTTCGCCCCGCCCGAAGCCACCAACTCGGCTTTCAGGGCGTTGAACTCGGCCATCAGCGCCGAAAGCTCGGCCTTCACATCGGCCAGCGTCTCGGCCCGCGCCCCCGTTCCCAGGGACGCGACCAGAAGGGTCAGGCACAGGGCCAGACGCGGGGCCAGACGGCGCATCGGATCAGGCCCCCGCGCCCATCGACAGAACCGTCACGGCGCGGCGGTTCTTGGCATAGCAGGTCTCATCCGAGCAGACTTCCAGCGGGCGCTCCTTGCCGTAGGAAATCGTCTTCATCCGGCTGGGCGCGATGCCCTGCGAGATCAGGAAGTCCTGCACGGCCGCCGCACGGCGGGCGCCAAGGGCAAGGTTGTATTCGCGGGTGCCCTGTTCGTCGGCATGGCCTTCGATGATGATGGCATAGTCGGGATGCGACATCAGCCAGCCCGCCTGCCCCACCAGAACCTGCCGGCCCTCGGCCGAAAGGGTGGACTGGTCCACCGCAAACAGCACGCGGTCGCCGATGCGCTGGTTGAAATAGGCGATCGAGTTCGGGTCGTTCGGGTCGCCAAGGCCGGTGGTGTCGATGCCGCCCGCGCCCATGCCTCCATCGGCACCGGGACCGCCCGCGCCGAACCGGTCTGGGTTGTTACAGGCGGCAAGACCGAGGGCCGCGACGATCAGTAGGGCTTTGGGCAGGAAGGTCATGGGGCTGTCCTTGTTGTTCTTGGGGCTCGATGGGCCAAATCTAGCAGGTTTGCGGGCAATTGGAAACGGCGCGAGGCGCCGTTTCCTAGGGCAGAAGCGGCGACCAGGCGGGGTCGGAGGCGGCGCCCTCGGTCTTGATCTGGCGCAGGTTGCGCCCCGAGATATCGACCGAGAACAGCGCCGACTGGCCGCCCGCCCCGGCGGATTCGCGGGTGAACATCACGACCCGGCCGTTCGGCGCCCAGGTGGGGCCTTCGTCCAGGAACGAGGCAGTCAGCAGGCGCTCTTCCGACCCGTCGGTGCGCATCACGCCGATGTGGAAGCGGCCCTGGTTCTGCTTGGTGAAGGCGATCATGTCGCCGCGCGGGCTCCAGACCGGGGTGCCATAACGCCCTGCCCCGTTGGAAATCCGTCGCGGCTCGCCCCCGCTTGCCGGCATGACATAAAGCTGCTGGCTGCCCGAACGGTCGCTTTCAAAGACGATCTGGCTGCCGTCGGGGCTGAACGAGGGCGCGGTTTCGATCGAGGGCGCGTTGGTCAGCTGCCGCAGCCCGCCGCCGCCGATGCTGAGCGCGTAGATGTCGGTGTTGCCGCCGCGTTCCAGGCTGAAGACCACGGTGCTGCCATCGGGCGAAAAGCGCGGGGCGAAGGTCATGGTGCCGGGCTGTTCGCCCAAGGACTGCACCCGCAGGCTGCCCACGTCCATCAGATAGATCTGCGGAAAGCCCGAGGCGTAAGAGGTGAACAGGATGCGGTCGCCGGTGGGTGAAAACCGCGGCGCCAGCACGATGGATGAACTGTCGGTCAGATAGGCCACATTGGCGCCATCATAATCCATGACCGCCAGCCGCTTCTGACGCTGGTTCTTGGGGCCGCTTTCGGCGACATAGACCACGCGGCTGTCGAAATAGCCGCCTTCGCCGGTGATGCGGCTATAGACCGCGTCGGCCACCTTGTGCGCCATCCGCCGCCAGGTGGCGGGGGTGCCGGCGAACTGCAGGCCCTCGCCCAAAGGCTGGCCCGAGTAGATGTCGAACAGGTAGAACTTGACGACGATCCGGTCACCCGAGGCCTGAACGGCGCCGGTGATCAGGGCCTGCGCGTTGATCGCCTGCCAGTCCTGATAGGCGATGGGCGCCCCGAAAGAGGTGACGCGGCTGATATGCGCCTCGGCCGGAATCTCGCGGAAAAGGCCGGTGCCGGCCAGATCGGCCGCCACGACGCGGGCGATGTCGCGGGCATAATCCGAGGCGCCGCCTTCGTCGATGAAATCGGGAATGGCGAAGGGCATCGGCTCGATCACGCCTTCGTCGATGACGATGCGCAGCGGTTGGGCCATGGCCTGCGGCGCGGCGGCCAGCGCGGCCAGCGCGAGGGCCAGCGCGGCGGGAATGTGTTTCAGAAACGTCATGCGGTCCTCATGCGATCCGGTCAGGGGTTCAGGGTAGCGGCTGGGACGCCGCAGGTCTCGGGGCCTTGGGGCAAAAGCTTCCCCCTTGGCGGAATTCGGCGCGCGGCGGTCATCGCAGCACCATGGCGGCGGGGTCGAAGGTCAGGTCCATGACCTGCCAAAGGGCACGGTCGGCGGGCGGCAGCGGATAGCCCGCAGCCCCGCAGCGGATCAGCGCGCGGCGGGCGGATTCGTAGGTTTCGCGGGCGGCGGGGGAAACCGGCGCCCCGGCGCGCAGGGTGATGCCATCGGGCAAGGGCCGCGCTTCGGCATCGAAGCCCACGCGCAGGGTCACCACGGTCGCCCGCGCCTCGGGCGACAGGGCGCCGGTGTTCCAGCAGGCGGCCACGGCATGGCGCAGGGCCGTTGCCCAGTCCGGCAGGCCGGTGACGGCGGCCGAAGGCGCCGCGTTCGGCACGGCGATCTGCGCCCCGGCCAGTGCCGGCAGCAGCGACAGAAAAAGCACCGCCCCCCGCAGCATCAGCGCAACCTCATGCCGTTGGGGTCGAAGACCAGTTCCAGTTCGCGCCACTGGGCGTATTTCTCGGCCGGCAGCGGATAGCCGCGCTGGCCGCAGCGCAGGATGGCGCGGCGGGCAAGTTCATACATCGCCTGCGCCGCAGCTTCCGAGCCGCCCGACCAATCGACCAGCCGGATCGAGCCCGCGTCGGGCACGCCGTTTTCCTGCATGTCCACCCGCACGGTGACCACGGTTCCCATAGCCTCGGTCGAGACGGCGCCGACGTTCCAGCACTGCTTCACCGCGACGCGCATCGCGTCGATGTCGCCGGCGGTCATCGGCGGGCCTTCGGGCAGGCCCGATTGCGCGGGCGCCGGATCGGGCTCGGCCGTCGCCTCGGCCAGCGCGGCGGCGATGGCATCGGCTTCGGGGTCGCTGGCGGGTTCCTCTGGCTGCGCCGGGGTTTCAGTGGCGGTTTCGGCGGGGGTCTCTTCCGCCGGCGTCTCGGCCGCCAGCGCGGGGCGCGACTGCGGCCGGCGCGACGAGGTGGGGGCCAGTTGCGGCGCCTGTTCCTCGGTTTCCACCGCTTCGGTCACGATCTGCGTCGTCGCTTCCTCGGGCGAGGCTTCGGCTTCGGGCGTCTCGACCACCTCGGCTTCGGGCGGCGCTTCGTCCGAGGCTTCGGGCGTCGGCGTTTCGGCCAGTTCGGGGGCGTCGGTCACGTCATCGACCGGCGTCGGCGCGACGCGGTCGATGGGGCGGGGCTTCGGCCGGACATTGGTGACCGGCACCGGGATGGGCTGTTCTTCCTCGGCCACCGGGGCGACGGGCGGCGGCGCCTCGACCGGCTGCGGATCGGGGGAAACCGGCAGCGCCTCATCGGGCGTGGGCGCGGGTTCCGGCTGGGCCTCGGGCGCCGGCGCGGGCGCGGGCGCCGGATCGGCCGGCGGCAGTTCGGGCGTCACGGGTTCGGGCGCCTCGACCTGCGGCGGCTGGGGCGCGGGTTCGGCCGGCTGCTCCGCCGGCTCGGCCGGCTTCGGCGCCGAGGCCATCATCGCCTGATAATCCGCCTCGGAGATCAGCGAGACCTCGGCCACCTGCATCTCGGGCGCGTCATTGGGCGCAAACAGCCAGTCCCCCAGCGCGACCCAGAGGATCAGCCCCGCATGTCCGATGGCCGAAAGTGTGGTGCCCCTGTCCCACTCCATGACCGGGTCCTAGTTGCCACCCATCGCGGGGCCGCCGGTGTTGGTGACCAGCCCGATGTTGTTGAAACCGCCCGCATTCAGCGCGCCCATGACCTGCGCCACCCGTTCATAGGCCAGGGCCCCGTCGGCGCGCAGGAAGATCTTGTCGCTGGTCCGTTCAGCAGCGATGGCCGACAGCTTGGGGATCAGTTCCTCATCCGCGACCTCGGTGGTCTGGATCAGCAGAAGCCCGTCGGCGGTGATGGTGATGGTCAGCGGCTCTTCATCCTCATTCGGCAGGGCATTCGCGGCCGTGTCGGGCAGCTTGATCGGCACGCCGACCGTCAGCATCGGCGCGGCGACCATGAAGATGATCAGAAGCACCAGCATCACGTCCACGAAGGGCGTGACGTTGATCTCGCTCATCGCGGCCGAGGCCCCCCGGCGCCGTCCGCGCCGCCCGCCTCCGCCACCCTTCTTTGCCACCCCCGCGCCCATGGATCAGGCGTCCAGCTGGCGCGAGAGGATGGTGGCGAATTCGTCGGCAAAGGCCTCATACCCGCCCAGGATACGTTCGCTGTCGGCGTTCAGCTTGTTGTAGGCCACGACCGCCGGAATGGCGGCGATCAGGCCGATGCCGGTGGCCAGAAGCGCCTCGGCGATGCCGGGGGCCACGGTGGCCAGATTGGTGTTCTGGCTGATGGCGATCTGTTCGAAGCTGTGCTTCACCCCCCAGATCGTGCCGAACAGCCCGATGAAAGGCGCGGTCGAGCCGGTGGTGGCCAGGAAGGACAGGCCCTTGTTCAGCACTTCGGATTCGCGCGCGATGGCCACATCCATCGCCCGGTCGATGCGCGCCTGCGCCCCGGCGATCAGTCCGCCATCCTGGCGGTGGCTGCGCCGCCATTCCAGCATGCCGGCGGCAAAGATCTTTTCCGAGGCACCCTGCGGTTCGCCGCCGATGCGTTCGTAAAGCTCATCCAGCGGCTCGCCCGACCAGAAGGCGTGGTCGAACACCGCCGCCTCGGTCCGCGCGGCGCGGAACATCAGGTGCTTCCGGACGATGATCGCCCAGGACCAGAAGGACATCACCATCAGCCCGATCATCACGAGTTTCACCGTGAAGGTCGCGCGTGCGAAAAGGGCGAGCATGGAGAAATCAATCTCCTGCGCCATGCCGAGGGCTTCCGTTTCCATTACGCCTGCTCTTGTTTCGGGGCTCTTCGGCCGCCTGTTAGCGCTGATTCTACCCGGATTTGAAGGGGAATGCCAACACAATGCCGTGGCCGGGCAGATTGGCGCCGTCCGGTGCCCTGCCCTGCGCCTTCAGGTTGTCAGCGCGGCGCGGATTTCGGCAGGAAGCCGGGCCGGCTGCCCCCCCGCCGTCAGGCAGACCAGCGTGACAACGGCCGCAAACAGCACCTCATCGCCGCGCCGCACCTCTTGCCGCAGCACGATCCGCGCCCCGCCAAGGGTCACAAGCGTGGTCTCGACATCGAGAATGTCGTCAAACTTCGCCGGCCGCAGATAATCCGCCTCGACCCGCCGCACGGCAAAGACGATGCCCGCCTCCTCACGCAGCCGCCCCTGATCGACGCCAAGACCCCGCACCCATTCGCTGCGGGCGCGTTCGATGAATTTCAGGTAGTTGGCGTAATAGACGATGCCGGCAAGGTCGGTATCCTCATAATAGACGCGCAGGGTATGGCGGTGGGTCATGGCGGCTCCGGCTGAACGGCGCCGATGCTGGATCAGCGCGGGCGAAAGGTCCAGACGGGGCTTGCGGCGGGGCGGCGCGATGCCGACATTCGCCACGACAACCGGAGACCCGCCATGCTGCGCCCCCTGACCGCCCTGTGCCTGATGGCCCTGCCCGCCGCCGCCGAAGAGGCGGGCCGCGTCGGCGTTGACTGGGTCGGCAACGACATCGTCATCGAAGCCTTCGCCGATCCCGAGGTGCAGGGCGTGACCTGCCACATCGCCTATTTCGAACGCTCAACCTATGACCGGCTGACGCAGGGCAACTGGTTCGAAGACCCGTCCTATTCGGCAGTGGATTGTGTGCAGACCGGGCCGATCGTGCTGGGCAAGGGGGTTTCCACTTCGCCCAAGGGTGAAACGGTGTTTTCCGAACGCCAGTCGCTGATCCTGAAATCGCTGAAGGTGACGCGGATCGTCGATACGCAGAACCGCGCGCTGATCTATCTGGCCCATGCCTCGGAACTGACCGAAGGATCGGGCAAGATGTCGGTCTCGGTCATTCCTCTGCCGGCGCCTTAAGGCCCAGCCGCGCCAGTTCGGCCGCCTCATCCCGCAGGGCCGCGCGGCCCTTGGGCGTCAGCGCATAGATGCCGCGCTCCACCCGCTCGAACCAGCCGTAGTGGTCATCGCGCATCAGGACAGCCGCCCGCGCGACGCCGGTCGCCGCCGCGACCGCAGCCGCCTTCATGGCCCCGCCCGAAAGCGCCGCCAGACAGCGCAGGGCGTCCTGCCGGTAGGCGGTGACGCGGCGGACGCCCGTCGTGCCCCCGGTGTTCGGATCGCCCACCCGCCGCGAAAACTCCCGCAACAGCCGCCCGGCCCGCAGGACATTCCGGCGCGGCTGATAGGGGCCGGGGTCAAGATGCGCCTCGACCACCTCACCGCGCACCGCCAGCAGGCCCAGCCCCAGCCGGCGGCAGAGCGCGGTGATCTCCTTGTAGCGCAGCCCCCAGCCCCGCGGCCCCAAAGGCACCGCAAGATAGACCGCATCGAACAGCGCCTGCCGCGCCACCCCCTGCATCACCAGCGCCAGCGAGAATGTCAGCTTCAGTTCCACCACCACCGGCGGCTCATCCCCCCGCACCGCCATCAGGTCGCAGGCGCCGATCTCGGCCTTGACCTCATAGCCCTGCGCCTCAAGGAAGGCTTTGACGGGGGCGGAAAGATCGGCCTCCTTCACAGCCGCGCCGCCAGCCGCAGCGCATGCGAGGCATCACGCGCCACCGCCGGCAGAACCGGATCATAGGCGGCACGGATCAGCCCGGCGATCTCGGGCCGCAGGATCACCGTCCCGCCGGAACGGGCCAGAGGCGAGGTTTCGGCAAAGGCCGCCTCACCCCACAGCAGAATGACCTGAACCGCTTCATTCAGCGCCAGAACCTCGGCCGGCAGATCGGCCAGCGCCCCCTCCATCCGCAGGAAGACGAAGGCCGCGCGGATCGCCCCCTGCGCATCAAAGCGGAAAAAGCGGTACTGCGCCGCCCCCTGCGCCGCCAGCCGGTCGCACAGGGGGCCAAGGTCGGGCACCAGCCGGTCCAGCCCCGGCACCTGCGGCAACTCGGCCCAGTCGCGGAAGAAGAAGACCATCAGATTGGCCCCAAGCTCGGGGTCGGTCTCGGCCATCCGGTGGCCGGCCAGCGTCACCACCGCCTCGATCGCACCCTTTGCCGTGGCCAGCGTCGAGTCATCGACCCCGAAGACCACCGGCACGATGGGCCGCCCCCAGCGGGCGAAAAGATAGCCGCCATCGGCGCGAGTGAAATGGTGCTGGACCTGATCGGGCGTCATCGGGGCGGCTCTCCGGGCTTTTGCCCCTCCCTACCCGGCCCCGGGCACGGCCTCAACCGCCGTTGATCCGAAGGCGCCTTGCCGCAGGCGGCAAGTCATTCCCTAAGGTCGTCTGCGCGGCCCAAGGGCCGCTTGCCTCCGCCCGGGGGCGTCCCGCCCCCGGCCCCCCCGGGAGTATTTTGAAAGGTGCAGATGCGCAGTTGCACCTTTTGAAATACTCCCGCCGGAGGCGAACGATCCGAGCCGGTTGGCGCGCCTGCGCGCCAGAGGCGAGAGGAAAGACTTGCGCCGCGCCCCCGCGCGGCGCGCGATCGGATCAGGCTTCGAACAGGTCGCTTTGGCCGGGTTGGCGCGGGGGTTCGATCCCCAGATGCCGCCAGGCGCGGGCGGCGAGCATGCGGCCGCGGGGGGTGCGCTGGATCAGGCCCTGTTGCAGGAGGTAAGGTTCGATCACCTCTTCGATGGCATCGCGGCTTTCCGACAGCGCCGCCGAAAGCGTTTCCACCCCCACCGGACCGCCGCCGTAATGGTCGGCCATCAGCATCATGTAGCGGCGGTCGGCCCCGTCGAGGCCCAACTTGTCCACCCCCAGCCGGGTCAGCGCGCGGTCGGCGATGGCGCGGGTCAGCCGGCCGTCGCCTTCCACCGTCACGAAATCGACCACCCGGCGCAACAGACGCCCGGCGATACGCGGGGTGCCGCGGGCTCGAGCGGCAATCTCGCGCGTGCCGTCGGGATCGGCCGGGATGCCCAGAAGCCGCGCGCCGCGGCGCACGATCTCGTCCAGCTCATCCTCGGTATAGAACTGCAGCCGGGTCGGGATGCCGAAACGGTCGCGCAGCGGCGTGGTCAGAAGGCCCAGCCGCGTGGTCGCACCGACCAGTGTGAAGGGCTGCAGGTCGATGCGCACTGTCCGCGCCGCAGGGCCTTCGCCGATCACCAGATCCAGCGCGAAATCCTCAAGCGCCGGATAAAGCACCTCTTCGACCACCGGCGACAGGCGGTGAATCTCGTCGATGAACAGCACATCGCGGGGCTCAAGGTTGGTCAGGATCGCCGCAAGGTCGCCCGGCTTGGCCAGCACCGGGCCCGAGGTCATGCGGAAGCCCACGCCCAATTCGCGCGCCATGATCTGGGCCAGCGTCGTCTTGCCCAGGCCCGGGGGACCATGGAACAGCGTGTGGTCCATCGCCTCACCCCGGACCTTGGCGCTTTCGATGAAGACGCGCAGGTTGGCCCGCGCCTCGTGCTGGCCGATGAATTCGTCCAGCCCCTGCGGACGCAGTGCGCGGTCGGTGTCTTCGGGCAGGCGGTCGGGGCGAAGGGTGGGATCGGACTGCATGGCTTACTTCTTCGGCGCCAGCAGCTTCAGCGCGGCGCGGATCAGCGCGGCGGTATCGGCCTCGGGCGCCTCGGCGGCTGCGGTGGCCACGGCCTGCGCCGCATCGCCCGGGCTGTAGCCGAGGTTCTGCAGCGCCGACAGCGCATCGGCGGTATAGGCCGCGCGCGGTGGCGGGGCGGCGACGCGTTTCGCGGGCGTGGCGGCCGGCGCCATCGGCTCGATCACCGCGTCACCGGCATCGGCCACCGCCGACAGCCGCACACCCGCCGCCATCACGCCCGGCGCCTTGGCCTTGAGTTCCAGAATGACCCGCTGCGCCAGTTTCGGCCCCACGCCGGGCGCCGCCTGCACCGCGCGCGCATCGCCCAAGGTGATCGCGCGGGCCACGCCTTCGGCCCCCAGCGTGCCCAGGATTGCCATGCTGGCCTTGGCCCCCACCCCCTGCACCGTCATCAAGAGCTTGTGCCATTCCTTTTCCAGCATGGTGGGAAAGCCGAAGAGCTGCAGCAGGTCTTCGCGCACCAGAAGCTCGGTATAAAGCGAAACCGCCTCACCCTCGCCCGGCAGGGCGGCCAGGGTGCGGTCGCTGACATGGACGATATAGCCCACGCCGCGCACGTCGATCAGCACGCTGTCGGTGCCCCGCCAGTCCAGCCGCCCGGAAAGCCGCCCGATCATCCGGCCGCCCTCCGCAGCGCGTCCTGCAGCCGGGTCGAGGATTGCACATGATGGGCGTGGCAGATGGCCACGGCCAGCGCATCGGCGGCATCGGGGCCGGCGACCTTCACCCCCGGCAGATGCAGGCGCACCATGTGGTCGATCTGCACCTTGGCGGCATGGCCCACGCCGACCACCGTCTTTTTCACCGCATTCGGGGCGTATTCGCCCACCTCGATCCCGGCCTGCGCCGGCACCAGAAGCGCGATGCCCCGCGCCTGACCCAGTTTCAGGGTGGCGACGGCATCCTTGTTGACGAAAGTATGTTCCACCGCCGCCGTTTCGGGCGCGTAAAGGCGCACGACCTCGGTCAGCTGGGCATGCAGGCTGCGCAGGCGTTCGGCAAGGCTGCCCTCGGCCCCGTCGGAATGGCAGATGCCGTTCGCGACATGGGCGATTCTGGCGCCCGCCACGTCGATCACCCCCCAGCCGAGGTTGCGAAGGCCCGGGTCGATCCCCAGAACGCGCATGCCTGCCCCTTTTCACCGTTTTCCAAGGACTAGCACGAAAAGAGAACATCCGCCAAGGCCAATCCGGCGGGCGGGCCGCCTGCCACCGGGGGGGCTTGCGCCGCGTGACGACCGTGTTATGCAATTGCAGAAAGGCGACGATCCGGCCGCTGAAAGCGACGGAAACCGCCCTGACCGTGCAAATCATGGCAATTTCATGGCAAACCGTCATGCGCGGCGCGCATTGCTGCATTGCTTTCGCATGGCTTGCTTCGCGTTCGCAGCAAGACTATCTGGGCGGCATCAGGGGCAGATAATCGCCTCGGTAATGAGCAGTTTGTGAAAGGAACACGCCATGGCCGCCTATGAGACGTCCCGCGCGGCGCCGTTTGGCGCCATCTCGATCTTCCGCTTCGTCCAGTCGCTGGGTGAAGTTTCCGCCCGCTTCGCCGCATGGAACGATGCGCGGGTGACCCGCAAGACGCTGTCGAAGCTCACCGACCGTGAGCTGGACGATATCGGTCTTTGCCGGGGTGATATCGAGCTGATCGGCCGCTGAGCCGTCAGCCATCGGGATTGACGGGGCCGTCGTCCGCAGGGACGGCGGCCCTTGCGCATTCAGCGCCCCATTCGGCGGCCGGCGGGCGGGTTCAGCCCTTCAACTGCTGCGCCGCATGGGCGATCTGGCCCGAGACGAACAGCGTCACCGCATCCGCCTGCATCAGCCAGCCGCCGAAGCGGTCAAACCCCTCCCCCCCCTGCAGGCGCGCCACCCGGTCCTCATAGGACTGGGCGCCGACCGCATAGTGGATCGCGCCCTTCATGCCGAAGGCGCAAAGCACGACAAAGAGGAAGGGCAGCAGCACGCCCCGGCGCCGGCCTTCACGCACGACGCGGATCCGCGCGGGCGGATCGGCCATGTCGGCGTGAATGAAGCCCTGCGAGCGGGCACGTTCGAACCGGGAGACCCGGCTGTAGAAATCGACGAGATTAGGGTCGGCCATGACCGTTTCACCACTTCACTAACCACCCGAGGGCATTGGTAAGCCGAAATTGTGGCGGAAAACAGACAGAAACTGCGGCGTTGCCCCCGTTTTGCCCGAAACAGATCAGTTCCGAATCAGAACCAGTGTGGACCACTCGCCGATATCCTCGCGCGCCTCGGGGCGGAAACCGGCGACCACATAGGCGGCGGTGACCGCCTCGGCCTGCACCACCAGCAGGCCCGAAAGGATGATATGCCCCCCCGGCGCGGCATGGGCGGCCATGTCGGGGGCCAGTTCGATCAGCGGGCCTTTCAGGATATTGGCGAAGATCAGGTCAAAGGGCGCGGCCTTGTGCAGGCCCTCATGGGCAAAACCCGCGGCCTCAAGACAGGTGACGCGGCCTTTCAGCCCGTTGATCGCCACATTCGCCTCGGCCACATCCACCGCAACACGGTCGATGTCGCTGGCCAGCACCAGCGCTTCGGGCAGAACCGCCGCCGCCGCCATGGCCAGAACCGCGGTGCCGCAGCCGATGTCGGCTACCTTGGCCGGTCGCAGCCCCGCAGCGAAAAGCCGGTCAAAGGCCCTCAGGCAGCCCAGCGTCGTGCCGTGGTGGCCGGTGCCGAAAGCCACCGTCGCCTCGATCTGCAGGGCGATGCGGCCGGGGTCCTGCGGCACCTTGTCGGCGTCATGGCTGCCATAGACGAAGAAGCGCCCGGCCTCGACCGGCGACAGTTCGCGGCGGACCTTGGCGACCCAGTCGATCTCGGGCAGTTCCGACAGCGCGAAGGGCCGCGCGCCCAGCGCCTCGGCCACCAGGTCCAGAAGTGCCGGGTTCGGCGGCTCGGTGTAATAGGCGCCAACTTCCCACAGGCCGGAATCATCCTCGATCTCGAAGACGCCCACGCCGACCGGCGCGGGTTCAAGCTGTTCCAGCGACTGCGCGATGGCATTGGCGCGGGCTTCGCCCGGAACGGTGGTCAGCGCGGAATAGGTGGGCATGGCGGCTCCTTGCGGTTGGTCTGGCCTTACGCCGAAGGGCGGCGGCTGGCAAGCAAGGGCAATCCTTCGCCGAAGGATTGCGGCCCGCCCGGGGGCGGGAGGCGCCGGAACCGGAACGGGATGCGGCGCGCCGCTGGCAAGGGACGGCAATCCTTCGCCGAAGGATTGCCCCCGCCTCAGGCCGAAACGCCGGTGCCGATGGGGCAGGTCACGCCGGTGCCGCCGATGCCGCAATAGCCGTCGGGGTTCTTGGCCAGATACTGCTGATGATAATCCTCGGCATAGTAGAACACCGGTACCGGCAGGATTTCGGTGGTGACCGGCCCCAGCCCCTTCGCCGCCAGCGCCTGTTCATAGACGGCTTTCGTCGCGCGCGCGGCGGCCTCTTGCTCGGGCGTATAGACATAGATGCCCGAGCGGTAGGTCGAGCCGATGTCATTGCCCTGCCGCATGCCCTGCGTCGGGTCGTGGTTTTCCCAGAAGAGCTTCAGCAGCGCCTCGTAACTCACCTGCGCCGGGTCATAGATCACCCGGACCACCTCGTTATGGCCGGTCATCTGGGTGCAGGTTTCCTTGTAGGTCGGGTTGGGCGTGTAGCCGCCGGCATAGCCGACCATGGTCAGCCAGACCCCCGGCACCTGCCAGAACTTGCGTTCCACCCCCCAGAAACAGCCCATGCCGAACATCGCCTCGGCCATGCCCGCAGGCACGGGCGACTTGAGCGGCAGGCCCGAAAGGAAATGGGTTTCGGCAGTGGGCAGCGGATCGGGGCGGCCCGGCAGGGCATCCTGCGGCTGAACCATCTGCATCTTGCGGCGATCGGCGAAGAACATGGTGTCTCCTTTATCCAGAACCCGGAATATAGGGCAGATCGGCCCGGACGCGAGGGGGATCGCGGTCAGGCCCGCGTGATGGGCCTGTAACACGGGGCTCAGAACAGCGCCAGTTGGTCCCCCGGGCGGGGCGGCGGGGCGAAAAGGTCGGTGCGCAGGGGCGGCATCGGGCGGTCAAGGCCCAGACGGCCGGCGGCGGCGGCAAAGCGGCGGGCCAGAAGATCGGCCCACAGCCCCTGCCCCCGCATCCGCCGGCCCCATTGCGGGTCGTAATCCTGCCCGCCATGCATCTCTCGCACGCGGCCCATGACCTTGGTGGCGCGGTCGGGGAAATGTTCGGCCAGCCAGTCGCGGAACAGCGGCGCCACCTCAAGCGGCAGGCGCAGCGCGATGTAACTGGCGGCCGCCGCACCGGCTTCGGCCACGGCGGCCAGGATCGGCTCCAGCTCATGGTCGGTCAGGCCCGGCACCACCGGGGCGATCATCGCGCGCACCGGCACGCCGGCCTGCCGCAGCTGCGCGATCAGCGCCAGCCGCCGCGCCGGTGAGGGCGCCCGCGGCTCCATCTTCCGCGACACGCCGGCGTCCAGCGTGGTGACCGACACGCCGACACGCAACAGCCCCGCCGCCGCCAGCGGCGCCAGAAGGTCAAGGTCGCGCAGGATGCCTGTTCCCTTGGTGGTGATCGCCAGCGGATGGCGGAAATCATGCAGCACCTGCACGACCTCGCGCATCACCCGCCATTCGGCCTCACAGGGCTGATAGGGGTCGGTGTTGGTGCCGATGGCGACGGTCGCCACCCGGTAGGATTTCGCCCGCAGCTCCTCCACCAGAACCGCACCGATGCCGGGCCGCGCGATCAGCCGGGTCTCAAAGTCCAGCCCCGGCGAGAGGTTCAGGTAAGCATGCGTCGGCCGGGCAAAGCAGTAGATGCAGCCGTGTTCGCAGCCGCGATAGGGGTTGACCGACCTGTCAAACGGCAGATCGGGCGAGCGGTTGAAGGTCAGGGCCGAGCGTGGCCGTTCCGCCCGCACCTCGGTGCGGATCAGCCGGTCGGTTTCTTCGATCTCCCAGCCGTCGTCGAAGGCTTCGCGCGCGGCGCGCTCATACCGGCCGGCGGCATTGCCCAGTGCCCCCCGCGCCCGCGCCCTTTGCCCCGGCAGCAGCGTTTCATCCCGGTTTCCCATGGGCACAGGATAGAACAATACCGGAACATCGCAAGCAAGATTCCCGTTCCCGACCCCTTGCTGTCGGCTTTGACTTCGGCCATGTCGGAAACCGAAAAGTCCGTACCGGGCTTTGGCCCCAGAGATCAGGGCAATTGCCCGAAGGAGCGCCCAGATGGCCGACGACGACGAAATCATCCTCTCGGAACTTTCCGATGAGGAACTTGTGCTTCAGATGCACGATGACCTCTACGACGGTCTGAAGGAAGAGATCGAAGAGGGCGTCAACATCCTGATCGAGCGCGGCTGGGCGCCCTATGACGTTCTGACCAAGGCGCTGGTCGCCGGGATGACCATTGTCGGCGCCGACTTCCGCGACGGCATCCTGTTCGTTCCCGAAGTGCTGCTGGCCGCCAACGCCATGAAGGCGGGCATGGCCATCCTGAAGCCGCTCCTGGCCGAAACCGGCGCGCCGCGCATGGGCAAGATGGTGATCGGCACCGTCAAGGGCGACATCCACGACATCGGCAAGAACCTTGTCGCGATGATGATGGAAGGCGCGGGCTTTGAGGTGCTGGATCTGGGCATCAACAACTCGGTCGAGAAATACCTCGACGCGCTGGAAGCCGAAAAGCCCGATATCCTGGGCATGTCGGCGCTGCTGACCACGACCATGCCTTACATGAAGGTCGTGATCGACACGATGAAGGAAAAGGGCCTGCGCGAGGAATACATCGTTCTGGTGGGCGGCGCCCCCCTGAACGAAGAGTTCGGCAAGGCCATCGGCGCCGACGCCTACTGCCGCGATGCCGCCGTGGCGGTGGAAACGGCCAAGAGCTTCGTCGCCCGCAAGCACAACCAGATGGGCGGCTGAACCGCCCCGCTCTCCTCCTCACTCGAAGGCCCCGGGCGCAAGCTTCGGGGCCTTCTTCTTGGGCGGGGGTTGTGGCAGACTGTCGGTGTTTTGATCCGAGGTTTCCATGACCAAACACATGCTGCCCGAGCATATCCGCGTCTTTCAGGCGGCCGCGAAGCACTTTGACGTGCATATTCTGGTGCGGCGGACCAACCTGGCCTCGCTGCGCTTTGCCGGGGCGAAGGATTGCGTGCCCAAGCGTCTGGACTGCAAGGCCAAGACCGCCGATCTGGGCTATACCCACCCCACCGCCGGCCCGATCGACTGCGCGGGGCTGGTAGTGGACCCCACGATCACCGGGCCGGGGGTCTTTGCCTCGACCGAGAAATACAAGTCGGCGCTGAAGGAATGGGGCAAGTTCAGCGCCACCATTCATCCGCAGGTCACCACCCATGAAGGCCAGAAGGCGCTGACCTACATCCCCGGCGGGCGGCATTACTTCGTCGATCTGCACCCCACCAGCCCGCGCCATGGCTGCGTCAAGCTGACGACCAGCGGCCTGATCACCGCCGGGAAATATATCCACGGCGATTTCGACCTTTACGGCATCATCCCCGCCACCGACCCGTCAAAGAACGTCGCGGTGTTTGAAACCATGCTGGGTCAGGCCCATTCGCGCAGCCCCGAGTTTCAGGATGTGCAGATCTACATCAACAGCCGCATCGGCGTGCCGATGATCCTGCACGGCGCGCAAGAGGCCTATGCCGACGGCCATTCCGACGAAGGGATCGACATCTTCTGGTCCGACGGCACCACCGGCGCCTGCGAAAATGCCGCCGAAATCGCGGCGATGTATGAAACGCTGTTCGGCGGGCGGCAGCTTTTCACCAAGGACGGGCCGAAGGTTGTGGTGCGGGGCGGCTACCTGACCCCCGCCTGACCCTTGGCATTCGCCCCGCCCTGCCCCATGTTGATGTCAGGGAGATACGATGATGCCGCTGACACATTTTCTTGCGCTGATCGTGACCGTGATCCTTGCCGCCGGTCTCAGCCTTTGGGCCGTGACCGCGCTGGGGCTGCCGCTGGTCTGGGTGGCGCTTGGCGCGCTGGCGCTGGCCGCCGCGGTGCGGGGACTGGCTTGGCACTGATCCCCGACGACGGCGTGCTGACCGAGGCGGGGCTTGCGCCCGCGCGGGCGGGTCGCGTGCTGCTTCTGGCCTGCGGGGCCCTGGCGCATGAGGTGCTGGCGGTGACGCGCGCCGGCGGCTGGCAGCATCTGGACCTGCAATGCCTGCCGGCCAAGCTGCATCTCTGGCCCGACCGCATCACCGAAGAGGTTGTCCGCACGGTCGAGGCGCGCAAGGCCGACTATGCCGCGATCTATGTGCTTTACGCCGATTGCGGCACGGGCGGGCAGTTGCAGGCCGCCTGCGACCGGCTGGGGGTTGATCTGATTCCGGGGCCGCATTGCTATTCCTTCTTCGAAGGCAATGACGCCTTCGCCGCCCATGAAGATGAGATCACCGCCTTCTACCTGACCGACTTTCTGGTGCGGCAGTTCGATGCCTTCGTCTGGAAGCCGATGGGGTTCGACCGCCACCCCGAGCTGATCCCGATGATGTTCGGCAATTACACCAAGCTGGTCTATCAGGCCCAGACCGATGACCCGGGCCTGGACGCCCGCGCGCAGGATTGCGCGGCGCGGCTGGGCCTGACCTATGAGCGGCGCTTTACCGGCTATGGCGATCTGGCGCCCTTCATTGCGCGCGCCGCCGGGAACGCAGGGGTCTGATGGCGGGTCTGCGGGCGCTGGTGGTTTATTGCCACCCTTCGGGCGACAGCTTTGCCGCCGCGGTGCGCGACCGGGTGCTGGACCGCCTTGCCGCCGCCGGGGCCGAGGTGCGGCTGACCGATCTTTACGCCGAAGGCTTCGACCCGGTGCTGTCGGCGGCCGAGTGGCAGGGCTATGCCAACACGCCGGCCAACCGCGCGGCGGTGGACCGCCATTGCGCCGATCTTCTGTGGTGCGACACGCTGATCTTTGTCTATCCGACCTGGTGGTATGGGCTGCCCGCCATGCTGAAAGGCTGGCTGGACCGGGTGCTTCTGCCCGGCATCGCCTTTCATCTGCCCGAAGGGGATGGCGCCATCCGCCCCGGCCTGCGCCATATCCGCCGGCTGGGCACCTTCACCACCTGCGGGGCAAGCCGCTGGCTAAGCTGGCTTTCCGGCCAGCCCGGGCGGCGGCAGTTGCAGCGCGGCATCGGCTGGCTTTGCGCGCCGTTCCATCGCCGCGTCTTTGCCGCGCATTACCGGATGGACGCCGCAACCCCCGAAAGCCGCCGCCGGCATCTGGCGCGGGTCGCGGCGCAGACCGACCGGCTGATGCGGCGCTGAGCGCCGTTAGTCCCCCGCGCGCCGTGCCGCCTGCCCGGCCCAGCGGTTCAGCCAGGCCAGCGCCGCCAGCGACAGGCCAAGGCCCAGGAAGCTCAGCACCCGGGTCAGCCCGGTCAGGCCCGAGGCGTCGATCAGGAAGACCTTGGCCGCCGTCAGCCCGATGACCGCCATTGCCACCCGCTGCAGTGCCAGCGACCGCCGCGCAATGGCCTGATACAGCAGCCCCGCCCCCAGCAGCAGCATGGCGACAGTATAGCTGTAGAGTTCCTCCTGAACCACGCCCGGCACACCCAGCCAGTCGCCCTGCCAGAAGCGGCGGATCTCCATCGCCACCCACCAGCCCAAGAGCGCAGCCCCCAGCGCCAGAACGCCCAGCCGCAAGGGCGGCCATTCGGCCAGCGGGCGCAGCCGCAGCCCGGCCAGCACAAGGATCAGCCCCGGAATGCCGTAGGCCACCAAGAGCGTGTCGAAGGGCTGCGGGCCGCGCACGGCAAGGGCGATGTCGGGCCAGGTCTGGAACAGCGGGTTCGCCACGGTCAGAAGCGCCCCGATCAGCCCCAGCGCCACCACGCCCGCCAAAGCCGCGAAGTTCAGCCGCCACAGCCGCAGCGGGCCGCCCAGACCGGCGCGGTAAAGCTGTACCGCCGCCAGCACCAGCCACGGCAGAAGCTGCACCCCCAGCGCCCAGTGGCCCGCCAGCACCGCATCGCCCTCAAGCCACATCAGCCAGCGGGTGATCAGCACATTGGCAAAGACCACGCCCAGACCCGCCACGGCGGATTCCAGAACTCCCAGCGTGATCAGCCGCTCCATCGGCCGCAGCGTGATCCATGCGGCGACCAGCGCCGCCAGCGTGCCGCCGAAGGCCAGCACCACCTGCACCACCGGCGCATCCCAGGCCCAGTCCAGACCCGGGTCGGCCAACAGACGATAGGTCAGCACCGCCACGGCGATCTGCACGAAAAGCCCCATCTCGGGCAGGCGGAAGCGGCGGTCCAGCGACGCCGCGACCAATGCCAGCACCGCCAGCGCCAGTGTCAGCGCGGTCTTGGTGGTAACAAGGAACAGGGCCAGCGCGATCAGCGACAGCGCCGACAGCGTGGCATGGGCGGCGCGACGGCGGTCTTCGCCATCCACGCGGGCAAAGCGCAGCGCCAGCAGCGTCATGGCGGCGGCCAGCGCGATCACATGCAGCGCCCAGGGGTAGGCGCCCAGCACCAGCGCCGGCATCCAGAACAGTTCCAGCGCCGCGGCGGCCAGGGGCGCCACCAGCACCGCTGCCAGGGAAAAGCCCAGCCGCATCGGCCCGGGGCCCGCCCGGAAGGCGCGGAAGGCGGCCGCGGCACTGACCAGCGCCGCCATGGCCAGAAGGATGGTCGCCGTGCCCGAGGGCGGCACCTCGGGCGCGCGCAGGGCGATCTCATCGGCGCGGAAGGCATCGTAAAGCCCGCCCCAGCTGCCGACCTCGGCCACCAGCCGGCCCAGAAGGCCCAAAGCCGGCCACAGCGCCAGATCGCCCAGGCCCTCGGCCCGGTCGGCCCAGAGAAGGATCAGCACCGCCAGCCCGGCCAGCAGCGCGAAGGCCAGCATCGCCTCGGCCGCCGTGCCCTCTTGCGCCATCAGGCCAAGGGTGGAAACCAGCATCGCCCCATGGGCCAGCCGCACCGCCACGTTCGGGCGCACCGTGCCGCGCGCCAGCAGGCTTTCGGTCAGGCTGGGCCCGGCATGGGTGGGGATCAGCGCGAAGCCCGTCAGCACCACCGTCAGAACCGGCATAAGCGCCAGGAAGACCAGCAGCCCCGGCACGCCGGCGCCCGAGGCCTGCATCGGCCAGGCGCCCAGATAGGCCAGCACCAGCGCCAGAACCGAAAGCCAGCGCCAGCCGCGCACCTTGTCCACCGCCAGACCGACGGCGCCGATCAGCGCGTAATGGGCATAAAGCCACGGCCCCGCCCCGCTGCCGCCGACGACAAAGGGCGTCAGCGCGGCACCCACCAGCCCCACGACCACCAGCAGCGGGCCTGAAAACCAGCCCAGCGCCACGGCGCCGGCGGCGGTGACCATCAGCCCGCCAAAGGCGGTCTCGGCCCCGATCAGCCCGTAAAGCTGCCGCGCCGCGACGATGGCCGCGAAGATTGATACGATTCCGGCCCCCGAAAAGACGGAAGGAAGGTAGGCCGTCGCCACATCTTCCCCGTCACCATGACGACGGCGCAGCCATTCACCGGCGCCGACCAGCGCCAGACCGAAGATCAGCGCTGCGGCGACGCGGGCGGTCGGCGGCAGAAGCCCGTTCTCAATGCCGTATTGCACAAAGAAGATGCCCGCCAGCGCCAGCGAGGCGGCGGCAACGGCGTAAACCCAGTTCTCGCGCAGCCAGGCGAACAGGCGGTCCCCGGCCGAGGGGCCGCGCGGTTCGGGCGGCGGCGCGGGCGTCTCGGGAACGCGGACGGCCTCATCCGATGCGCGCACGGCGGGGCTGCGGGCGCGCTCCCACGGCAGCGGCGCGCGGGGCGGCGGGGTGGTGGGTTCGGTATCGGGGGCAACGGCGTCGGGCGCCGCAGCTTCGCCGATTTCCGCCTCAGGCAGCGCGGTCATGGGTGCGGCCACCGTCCCGGCGCTGGCATCGGGCTGGGGGGCCGGCCTCGTGCGCAGATGGGCCAGTTCCCGCTCTGCCGCGTCAAGACGGCGGCGCAGCGATGACTGGCCGACGAACAGCGCGATGATCGAGATCGGAATGGCCAGCACCGCCAGTGCCAGAAGCGCCAGAATACCGTCCATGGTGTCCCCCGTTGTTGCCGTCAGCGTAATTCCGCCGCTGCGGGCTGGCCAGTGGGGAAATCCTGCCCCGTCTTGGCGCTTGCCCGCCGGCGGCGGGCGCGGCATCAAGGCGGCATGGCGGGGTTGCGGATCGGGATTGTCGGGGCGGGAATGGGCGGGCTTGCGGCGGCGGCGCTGCTTGCACGCGCGGGGCATGCGGTGACGCTGGCCGAACGCTTTGCCACGCCCCGCCCCGTCGGCTCGGGCCTTGTGGTGCAGCCGGTGGGGCTGGCCGTTCTGGATGCCGCCGGCGCCGGAGAGGTAGCGCGGCATCTCGGCCAGCCCATCGGGCGGATGCTGGGCCATGCCGGCGGCCGGGCGGTGCTGGATGTGTCCTACCGCGCCACGGCGCCCGGGCTGGCGATGCACCGGGCGGCGCTGTTTCATGCGTTGTGGCAGGCGGCAATGGCGGCGGGCGCGCAGGCCGCGACCGGGGCGGCGGTAACGGCCGCCCCCCTGCAGGGCGACACAAGGATGCTGCTACGTCAGGGCGCCGAAGCGCTTGGCCCCTTCGATCTGGTGGTCGATGCCGGCGGCGCAGGCTCGGCCCTGTCGCCCCTTGTCACGCGGCCCCTGCCCTTCGGCGCGGTCTGGGGCCATGTGGTCTGGCCTGCGGATGCCGCGCTGCCCGGTGACCGGCTGTCGCAGCGCTACCTTGGCGCGCGGCGGATGGCAGGCGTCCTGCCCATCGGGCGGCTGCCCGGCGATGACCGGCCACGGGCCGCCGTCTTCTGGTCGCTGCCACGCGCCACGCTGGAGGACTGGCCTGCGGTCGATTTCGCCGGGTGGCGGGCCGAGGTCACCGCCTTCTGGCCCGAAATGGCGCCCTTTCTGGCCGGTCTTGCCGGCGCGGCTGACATGACGCCCGCCCGCTATGGCCACGGCACCATGGCCCGGCCCTTTGCCCCCCGGCTGGTCCATATCGGTGACGCCGCCCACCGCGCCAGCCCGCAGCTGGGCCAGGGCGCCAACATGGCGCTTCTGGATGCGATGGCGCTGACGCTGGCCTTGCAAACCCGCCCGGTGGACGCGGCGCCTGCCGAATATGCCCGGATGCGGCGCTGGCATGTGCGGGCCTATCAGGCGATGTCGGCGGGTTTCACCCCGATGTATCAGTCCGACAGCCGCCTTCTGCCACCGCTGCGCGATCACCTGCTGGCGCCGCTGTCACGCCTGCCGGTTGTGCGTCACGTCCTGACGGCGCTGGTTTCGGGCGACATGATCCCGCCCATCGCCTCGACCCGCTGGCCCTAGGGGCGCGGGACGGCTAGACTGGCGGCAAAGGAGCCGGCCCATGAAGGAACCCTCGGTCAACGTGCGCGGCGGCGCGCTGGAGCCCTGTTCGACAGCGCCGGTCACCGGCTTCTTCCGCGACGGCTGCTGCAACACCGGACCGCAGGACCGCGGGCTTCACACCGTCTGCGCCCTGATGACGGCCGAGTTTCTGGCCATGTCGAAATACCTCGGCAATGACCTGTCCACCCCCCGCCCCGAATACGGCTTTGCCGGGCTGAAACCGGGCGACCGCTGGTGCCTGTGCGCCGCGCGCTTCCTTCAGGCACATGAGGAAGGAGCGGCCCCGCAGGTGCGGCTGAACGCGACGCATGCCAACACCCTGCATGTCGTGCCGCTGGAGGTGCTGGAGCTTTACGCGGCTGACTGATCCTGCCGGGGGCGCAGCGCGCCGTCATCGCGCATCAGATCGTCGATGAACAAGGACAGTAACTGCGGCCGCCCGGTGACGCCCGCCTTGCGGTAGATCGCATTGGTCTGGGCCTTCACCGTGCCTTCCGAGGTCTGGCGCAGGGCGGCAATCTCGGCCGTGGACATGCCCTTGATGGCAAACAGCGCCACATCCGCCTCGGCCGGTGTCAGGCCCCATTCGGCGAAACGTTCGCGCAACAGGTCCATGAAGGCGCCCGAGGCGCGGCGCAGCCGTTCCTCGGCGCGGTGGCGGCTGCGATGCGCCCACCACAGCGACCAGGCCCCCAGCACCACCCCCAGAAACAGGCCCAGCGCGGCCCCGATCTCCAGCAGTTCGCGGTATTCCCAGGCCAGCGGACCGGACCACAGGCTGACATAGGACGAAAGGATATCGGCAATGAAGAAGAAGGCGCTCAGCACCTGAACAACCAGAATGGCGAGGATGGCCCAAAGCCGTGTCATGCGGCGACGGGCTCAATCATCGTCGTCATCGTCATCATCATCGTCGTCGTCATCGTCATCATCGTCGTCGTCGTCGTCGCCCCCGCCGCCGGGGCCGCTGTTGTCGTCGTCATCGCGGTCGTCGTCATCATCCCCGCGGCCGCCATCCTCATCTTCGTCGCCTTCAAGCCAGACATCGCGGAGAATCTCACCGGTCTTGGGGTTCAGCACGATCTCGCGCAGGCCGCGCCCCCGGCGCGCGACAATGCGGACGCGGCCCAGCAGGGTGCGGGAAAGCGAAATCTCGGTATAGCCCTCGGCCTCAAGCCGGCGGGCAATCTTGTCGCCGTAGTCTGCAAGCGCCGCCCCGGGGACAAGCCCCAGAAAAACGGTCAGCAAAAGGAAGCGTCTGCGGTTCATCACATCTGGCCGAGGGTATCGGCTCCCTTATCAACCCGAACGGGCGGCCCGGCAAGTGCAGGCCGCCCGGCGGGTGTCAGACGGGCGCCGTCAGGCCCGCCCGTCAGTTGTCATCGTCATCATCGTCATCATCGTCATCGTCATCATCGTCGTCGTCATCGTCATCATCGTCGTCGTCGTCGTCATCGTCATCGCCGTCATCGTCATCATCGTCATCATCATCGTCGTCATCGTCGTCGTCATCGCCACGGCCATCGACGAAGTCGTCATCGTCCTGACGCACCTTCACCCCGCTGCGGTTCGCATCGTCGCCCGCCGCTTCGCTTTCGGATTTCAGGATCGCGCCGGTGGCCTTGTCATAGACCACCTCGATCTTTTCATTGCCGCGCACGGCTTCGACCTTGATCTGCGTCGGGCCTTCCTTGACCTCGACATAGGTATAGCCCTCGGCGACATAGGTATCGGCCAGACCGCTGGCCGTCACCGCACCGCCCCCGGCCGGCGGCGGCGTGGTCGTGCCGCCCGTGCCGCCGGTGCTGACGCGGACGAAATCGCGGTTCCGCTGGGCGATCTCCACACCCGTCCGGCCCGCATCATCCCCCGCCCGGTCCGTCTCGGTCTTGAGGACGGCGCCGCTGGCCTTGTCATAGACCACCTCGATCTTTTCGGTGCCGCGCACCGCCTCGACCTTGATCTGCGTCGGGCCTTCCTTGACCTCGACATAGGTGTAGCCGGCCGCAACATAGCTGTCGGCGGTGCCCTGCGCGGTGATCTGCGCCTGCGCGGCAGTGCCAAGACCCCAGGCCAATGCCCCGGCGGCGACGGTGGAAAGAAGCAGTCGTTTCATATCCCTGATCCTTGTGAATGCCCGGCGCTGGTTGCGCCATGACCTCACCTGACCCGGATTTTCGGCGCCCTTCTATTGGCGCGGGGTTTAGCCGCCGGTCCATCGGCCCGGCGGTCTAGGGGCATAAACCTGGGTTTATGCGGCTCTCAGACCTTCATCTGCACGCCAAGATGCTTGGCCACCGTGAAAATGTCCTTGTCGCCCCGGCCACACATGTTCATCACGATGATGTGGTCCTTCGGCAGCCCCGGCGCGATCTTCATCACATGGGCCAGCGCGTGGCTGGGTTCCAGCGCGGGGATGATTCCCTCCAGCCGGCAGCACAGCTGGAACGCCTCCAGCGCCTCGGCATCGGTGATCGAGACATATTGCGCCCGGCCGACATCATGCAGCCAGCTGTGTTCCGGCCCGATCCCCGGATAATCCAGCCCCGCCGAGATCGAGAAGCCTTCCAGAATCTGGCCGTCGCCATCCTGCAGCAAATAGGTCCGGTTACCATGCAGCACGCCCGGGCGCCCGCCGGTCAGGCTGGCGCAATGCTGCATCCGGTCATCCACGCCCTTGCCGCCGGCCTCGACCCCGATGATCGACACCGAAGGATCGTCAAGGAAGGGGAAGAACAGCCCCATGGCGTTCGATCCGCCGCCGATCGCTGCCACCACCGTATCGGGCAGACGGCCCTCGCCCTCTTGTTCCGCCAGCTGCCAGCGCACTTCCTTGCCGATGATCGACTGGAAATCGCGCACCATCGCCGGATAGGGATGCGGCCCCGCCACCGTGCCGATGCAATAGAAGGTGTCGCGCACGTTGGTCACCCAGTCGCGCAGCGCGTCGTTCATCGCATCCTTCAGCGTGCCGCGACCCGAGGTCACCGGAATCACCTCGGCCCCCAGAAGCTTCATGCGGAAGACGTTCGGCGCCTGCCGTTCCACGTCATGCGCGCCCATGTAGACCACGCATTTCAGCCCGAACTTGGCGCAGACGGTGGCCGTGGCCACCCCGTGCTGCCCCGCCCCGGTCTCGGCGATGATCCGGGTCTTGCCCATCCGCCGCGCCAGAATGATCTGGCCCAGCACATTGTTGATCTTGTGCGCGCCGGTGTGGTTCAGCTCGTCGCGCTTCATATATATCTTGGCGCCGCCCAGTTCCGCCGTCAGCCGGGGCGCAAAATACAGCGGGCTCGGCCGGCCGACGTAGTGCTTCCACAGATCGTCCATCTCGGCCCAGAAGCTCGGGTCGGTCTTTGCGTGGTTGTAGCGCTCTTCCAGCTCCAGGATCAGCGGCATCAGCGTTTCCGACACGAAGCGCCCGCCGAAGATGCCGAAACGCCCGGCTTCGTCCGGACCCGTCATGAAGCTGTTCAACCCGTCTTCGGCCATGGCGATACCCCCTGCTGCTGCAACGGGTTTAGCGCCCTTGGCCTGCGGGGGAAAGGGGCGCCTGCCCTTGCATTTGCACCTTTCAAAATACTCTCGGGGGGTCCGGGGGGCAGAAGGCCCCCCGGCCTTGGGTCAGGCCCCATGCGCCTCGTCGGACTCGTAGGCCTCGATGATCCGGGCGACCAGCGGGTGGCGCACCACGTCTTTCGAGGTGAAGTAGTTGAAGCTGACGCCCTTGACGCCCTTCAGGATGCGCTCGGCCTCCTGCAAGCCCGAGGGCACGCCGCGCGGCAGGTCGATCTGCGTGCGGTCGCCGGTGATCACCATGCGGCTGCCCTCGCCCAGACGGGTCAGGAACATCTTCATCTGCATGGTCGTGGCGTTCTGCGCCTCGTCCAGCACCACGAAGGCATTCGACAGGGTGCGGCCGCGCATGAAGGCCAGCGGCGCGATCTCGATGCGCTTTTCCTCCATCAGCTTCTGCACCTGCTTGGCGGGCAGGAAATCATTCAGCGCGTCGTAAAGCGGCTGCATGTAGGGATCGACCTTTTCCTTCATGTCGCCGGGCAGGAAGCCCAGCCGCTCGCCCGCCTCGACGGCGGGGCGCGACAGCACGATGCGCTCGACCGCGCCCGAGATGAACATGGTCACGCCCACCGCCACGGCCAGATAGGTCTTGCCGGTGCCGGCCGGGCCGATGCCGAAGCCAAGCTCGTTCTGGAACAGATTGGCGACATAGGTCTTCTGCGCTTCGGTGCGCGGCTCGATCGGTTTCTTGCGGGTTCTCAGTTCCACGCCCTGTGCCCCGAACATCTCGATCTGCTCGCCCTCGGCGCGCAGCGGGTCGGCCGGGGTGCGGCCCATGCGGATCGCGCCATCGACATCGCCTGCCGCCACGTTACGCCCGCCTTCCAGCCGGGCATAGAGTGAACGCAGCACCGCCGCCGCCTGTTCGCGCGAGATCTTGTCGCCGATCACCGCCAGCCGGTTTCCGCGTCGCAGGACATGCACCCCCATCTGATGTTCGATCTGCGCGAGGTTCCGATCGTATTCGCCGCAGAGGTCGATCAGAAGCCGGTTGTCGGGGAATTCAAGAACGGTTTCCACGATGTCTTCGGCACGGGTCGGGGGGGTCAGCGCGCTGATGCCCAATGGGGTCTCCTTGATTGAAAGGGCCGTAAGGAAAGTCTGCGTCCGTTCCGCCGGTCAGGCAAGCGTGCCGTTCCGTCCCGGTCAGGTTGTGCCGAAAGCGTGACATCGGCGTGACGCTTTTTCAGGCAGAGCCATGGGGATACCCCAAAGGAAAGGGCCGCAACCCCGGTTGCGGCCCCCATATCTTGTGTTGTCCGGTGTTTGCCGGTCAGTTGCGGCTGCCCGGAACGTAATCGCGGATCGGCGCCGAAGCGGTCTGGTAGTTCCGCACCACGGTGCCCGGCGGGTAGTGGTTGTTGCAGATCGGCAGGCCCGAGACCGGGTCATACCGGCGGCCGGAATAGCCTTCGACGCCGTCGTCGATGATCCAGCCCTGGCAGCCGTCGGGGTCATAGGCGATGGCCGCCTCGCCCTCATGCAGGCCGATCTTGTCGCGGCCGGTGTCCGAGGCGGTGGCGATCACCGTATCGGGGCTTTTGCTGTAGGGCGTCAGGCCGTCGGTGCAGCCGGCAACCAGCGTTGCTGCCAGAAGGGCCAGAGCGGGGAAAGAGACATGCGTCATTTCGATCACCAACGGTAGCAGACAACTTCGACCCGACGGTTCTTCTGCATGTTCGCAGCCGAATCATTCGGGGCAACGGGGCGACGCTCGCCATAGCCGATCTCGCGTTCGACCATCGCGCCGACCGAGCGGGCGACGGCGGCAACCGAGGCCGCGCGGCGTTCGCTGAGACGCATGTTGTATTCGTCCGAGGCGCGGCTGTCGGTGTGGCCGTAGATGGCATAGCCGAAGGCGCCCGACGACCGGAAGAAGTCTTCCAGACGCTTGCGGCCCGAAGCGGTCAGCTTGTGGCTGTCGGTCGCAAACAGCGTGTCGGTGTTCTCGACAAGGCAGGTGTTGCGCTTCAGGCAGACCGGCTTGCCGCTTTTCGGATCGACGCGGTCCAGCATATAGCCTTCCACGCCGCCGTCGGCCCACCAGTGCATGCAGCCGTCATCGTCGATCCACACGCCCCATTCGATCTTGCCATAGACATCGGGCTTGGCCTGCGCCAGGGCGGCATTCGCCCCCGCAAGGCCGGCGGCAAGAACCGCCCCCCCGATCACCATCCGCAACGTTCTGGACAAAAAGGCCATCGCCGCAGTCCCCCAATCCGCATCACTTGTGCCACAGTTTTGCCAAGATTTGCCGGGGCGCTGACCCGAAGGCAAGCAAAATCTAGGGCCTACAGGGGTTTGTATGACGATTGGTTGCGTTTCGCGGAAAGTCGGGGCGCCGGCGCAATCATTGTCCGAAGCTGCGAAACGCCGACTCTCTCCTAGGGCGATTCCGAAATCCTGACACCGGCCAATGAGTTGGGGGCCGAAGCTGAGATTCTCACCCGGACCAGCTCACCGACCCGTCCTTCGGGGTCGTTCACATGGACGGCGTGCAGGTGGTCGGACTTGCCCACCATCTGCCCGGCGAGTCGGCCAGGCTTTTCGTAAAGCACCCCCACCTCGCGCCCCACCATCGCCTCTTGCGCGGCGCGCTGCTGGGCGGTGATCAGCGCCTGAAGCGCCCGCAGCCGGGCATCGGCCACTTCGGCCGCCACCGGGGCCTTCTCGGCAGCCGGGGTGCCCGGGCGGGCGGAATACTTGAAGCTGAAGGCGGCGCCGAAGCCCACGGCGCGGATCAGCTCCATCGTGTCTTCGAAATCGCGGTCGGTTTCGCCGGGGAAGCCCACGATGAAATCGGACGACAGCAGGATGTCGGGCCGCGCGGCGCGGATACGCTCGACCAGCCGCAGATAGGCCTCGGCGGTATGCTTGCGGTTCATCGCCTTCAGGATGCGGTCGCTGCCCGACTGCACGGGAAGATGCAGATAGGGCATCAGCGCCGGCAGGTCGCCATGGGCCGCGATCAGGTCGTCATCCATGTCGTTGGGGTGGCTGGTGGTGTAGCGCAGCCGGTCCAGCCCCGGGATTTCCGCCAGCGCCCGCAACAGCCGCGCCAGCGTCCAGTCGCCGCCCTGACCCGCGCCGTGATAGGCGTTCACGTTCTGGCCCAGCAGCGTGATCTCGCGCACGCCGCGTTCCACCAGCTTCGCCGCCTCGTCCAGAATGCGGGCGGCGGGGCGGCTGACTTCGGCGCCGCGGGTATAGGGCACCACGCAGAAGGCGCAGAACTTGTCGCAGCCCTCCTGCACGGTCAGGAAGGCCGTCGGCCCGCGCGGCGCCTTGCGGGCGGGAAGCAGGTCAAACTTGTCCTCGGCCGGGAAGTCGGTATCCACCGATTTGCCCGTCCCGCGCGCCATTTCCGGCAGGCGGTGATAGCTTTGCGGCCCGACCACCAGATCGACCAGCGGCATCCGGCGCAGGATTTCGTCGCCCTCGGCCTGCGCCACGCAGCCCGCCACCCCGATCTTCAGCCCCGGCTTCGCCGCCTTCAGCGGCCGCAGGCGGCCGAGGTCGGAATAAAGCTTTTCGCTGGCCTTTTCGCGGATGTGGCAGGTGTTCAGCAGCACCATGTCGGCCTGATCGGCCTCTTCGGTCAGCACATAGCCTTCGCCGCCCATGGCTTCGGCCATGCGCTCGCTGTCATAGACGTTCATCTGGCAGCCGTAGGTCTTGATATAAAGCTTCTTCGGCGCGTCGGTCATGGTCGGTCTCCGGATCGGCTGGCCATAAGCCAAAGGGCGGGGAATCGCAACGAGGCAGGCTTGCAATCCACCCATCCTTCACCGATTCTGGGCAAAACCGTCCGGCGGGCCGGGCGGAAGGGCAGGATTTGGCATGAGATTCGGGTCACTGAACGCATTCCTGACAGACGGCAAGGCGCTGCTGGCCAAGGGGCCGGTGGCGTTGGTCTTTGCCGAAGACCCGGTCGAGGTGGACACCACGCTGCGCCACCACATGACGGCGGGCTTTACCCAGACCATCCTGCTGGCGCCCGAGGGGATCGAGGCGGGGCCCGAGATGGCCGAGAAGACCCACCGCATCGTCTATGACGTCCATGCGGAAAACGCGGTCTTCGATGCGGTCAACCAGGTGATCGCGGCGGCGCCGGGGATCTGGCTGTATTACTGCTACAATGCCGAATACCTGTTCTTCCCCTTCTGCGAGACGCGCAACGTCCGCGACCTGATCGCCTTTCATGTCGAGGAACGGCGCGATGCCTTCCTGTCCTATGTGATCGACCTTTACGCCGATGATCTGGAACGCTTCCCCGATGCGGTATCGCTGGAACGCGCGCAGATCGACCGGTCGGGCTATTATGCGCTTGGCCGTCCCGATGCGGCCAACCACAACCACCCCAAGGAACGCCAGCTGGATTTCTTCGGCGGGCTGCGCTGGCGGTTTGAGGAACATGTGCCGCCCCTGCGCCGCAAGATCGACCGGATCGCGCTGTTCCGTGCCAAGCCCGGGCTGGTGCTGCGGGGCGACTACACCTTTGATGACGAGGAATACAACACCTACGCCTGCCCCTGGCACCACAACATCACCACTGCCGTCCTGAGCTTCCGGACCGCCAAGGCGCTGCGGTCGAATGCCGGATCGCGGTTCGATATCCATGACTTCCGCTGGCACAATTCGGTGCCCTTCCAGTGGCATTCCCACCAGCTGATGGACCTTGGCCTGATGGAGCCGGGCCAGTGGTTCTGACCGGGTTCTGAAGGCCCCGCCACCCCCGCGCAGATTCGCCCCGCCGGCCCCTGGCCCGCGCGAAACGCCGCCCGGCAGGCGCGCGCGGCGGTTGCTATGCAGGCGCAGCATGGCAGATGTTCGTTTTTAGGGCATCTGGCCCGGAAAGCTGCGGCAAAAATGCGCCTGCGGCGTCAACTCGGCTTGAAGGCTGCTTGCGGGCGGGATTGTCTCTGACCTATATGCGCGGCGATGACGCGCGGCATCTGCCGGCGCGAAAAGAGCCTTGGGTTCAGTTACCTATGACGAATATCTCGCCCTTGCCGGACCAGTTCTCGCGCCGTGCCATGCTGCGGATGGCCGCAGCCATGCTGCCCGCTGCGCTGGTCGCCCCGCAACTGGCCTTTGCACAGGAAACCGCCCCGGCCGCGGCCCCCGCCGACGCGGCATCGCAGCAATTCTCGTTCGACCTGCTGGCCGAAGAGATGAAGCTGCTGGCCACCCAGCCCCATGTCACCGCGCCGGCGCCCGAGGGCTTTCTGGGCGACCTGACCTATGACGATTACCGGCTGATCCGGTTCCGCGACGACCATGCGCGCTGGAACGAACCCGGTTCGAACTTCCGTCTGGCGGCCTTCCACATGGGCTGGCTCTTCCCCGAGCCGGTGCGGATTTACGAAGTGGCGAACGGTCTTGCGACCGAGATGCGCTTTACCACCGACGATTTCGAGTATCTGAACGACCTTGCCGCCCGCGTGCCCGAACATGCCAAGCTGCCGGGCGTGGCGGGCTTCCGTCTGAACACCGCGCTGAACCGGCCCGACAAGCTGGATGAACTGGTGGCCTTCGTCGGCGCCAGCTATTTCCGGGCGCTTGGCCGGGGGTCGGCCTATGGGCTGTCGGCACGCGGTCTGGCGCTGAACACCGCCACCGCTTCGGGCGAGGAATTCCCCCGCTTTTCGCGCTTCTACATGGAGCGCGGGGCGCAAGGCGCCACCTCGATCACCGTCTATGCGACGCTGGAAGGCCCCTCGGTCACAGGCGCTTACCGCTTTGTCATCACCCCCGGCGAAGCGACGGTCATGGATGTCACCGCGCGGCTGTTCTTCCGTCAGGACGTGGCCGAGCTTGGCGTGGCGCCGCTGACCTCGATGTTCCTCTTCTCGGAAAAGAACCGCTCGGACTTTGACGACTACCGCCCGAATGTCCACGATTCCGACGGGCTGCGCATCGTGCGGACGGGCGGCGACGTGATCTGGCGGCCGCTGAACAACCCGCCGCAGCTGACCGGCAGCTATTTCGCCGAAACCGCGCCGCGGTCTTTCGGGCTGTTCCAGCGCGACCGGGCGTTCGAGAACTATCAGGACACCGGCGCGCGCTATGAACGCCGCCCCTCGCTGAACGTCGAACCCCTGGGCGACTGGGGCAAGGGCAATGTGCGTCTGGTCGAGATCCCTTCGGATCTTGAGGCGAACGACAATATCGTCGCCTATTGGGTGCCCGAAGCCCCCGCCAAGGCGGGCGAGGCGCGGGAATTCGCCTACAGGTTGAACTGGGGCGACCTGCCCCATGACGACGGCGAGTCGCTGGCCTATGTTCACGAGACCCGCGCCGGCAAGGGCGGCGTTTCGGGCGTTGAATCGGTCAAGGGCACGCGCAAGTTCGTGATTGATTTCAAGGGTGGCCTGCTGGCCGCGCTGGACGCCAAGGCCACGATCGAACCGGTCGTGACCGTGACCGGGGGCGAGCTTCTGGGCACGACGCTGGAAAAGATTGCCGGCACCGATGTCTGGCGGCTGGTCGTCGATGCCGGGGCCGGCGACGGCGCCATCGTCGAACTGGGCGCCCATGTCGCGGGCTATGACCGCAAGCTGACCGAAACCTGGCTTTATCAGTGGATCAACAAGAAATGACGAACCAAGCGAAGATGCAGGGGTTCGACCTTGACCGCCTCGCGCTGGAACTGGGCGCCCTGCCCGAAGCGCCGCTGGCCATGCCGGTGCAGGAAGTGGAAGCGCCCGCGGGCGGCTTCTTCGGTGCGTTCTTCCGTCTGCGCCCCGCACCGGCGCGCAAGGCCGGGCACTGACCCATGCCCCCGCGCGGCCCGCTGGGGGCCGGGGTCATCGTGACCCGGACGCTGACACTGACCGCTTCTCTGGCCGCCGGGATCGGCGGCTTTCTGCTTTTCCTGCAGTTCGGCGCGGCGGACGGTCTGGACGCGATGGACATCGTCCGTTCGGCGCTGATCTTTGCCTCGACCTTCTGGCTGGCCTGGGGGGCGACCACCGCGCTGGCCGGGCTGACCACCCGCCCGCCAAAGGTGCCGCGCGACACCGGGCCCCTGACCGGCAGGACCGCCATTCTGGTGCCGGTCTATAACGAAGACCCGGTGGCGACATTCGCCCGGATCGCGGCGATGGATGCCTCGCTGAAGGCCACGGGGCTGGCCGGGCACTTCCATTTTGCCATCCTGTCGGACACCCGCGATGAGGCGATTGCCACGCGCGAACGCCACTGGTTCCTGCGCCTTCTGGCGGATACCGAGGGTCAGGGCCGCATCTTCTACCGCCGCCGCAGCTCAAACCGGGGGCGCAAGGCCGGCAATATCGAGGATTTCATCAAGCGGTCGGGCGCGGCCTATGAATTCTCGATCATCCTCGACGCCGACAGCCTGATCGAGGGCGAAACCCTGGTCGAGATGGTGCGGCGGATGCAGGCGGCGCCCGGTCTGGGCCTGTTGCAGACGCTGCCCGGCATCCTGCATGCCCGCTCGCGCTTTGGCCGGGCGATGCAGTTCGCCGCCACCTTCTATTCGCCGATCTTCGCGCGGGGCCTTGCCATGATGCAGGGCCGCACCGGGCCGTTCTGGGGGCACAATGCCATCGTCCGCACCCGCGCCTTCGCCGAAAGCTGCGGCCTGCCGGAACTGCAGGGCAAGCCCCCCTTCGGCGGCCATGTGCTGAGCCATGATTATGTCGAGGCCGCGCTTCTGGCCCGGGCGGGCTGGCAGGTGCGCGTCGATGACGACATCGCCGGCAGCTATGAGGAAGGCCCCGAGAACATCGTCGATCATGCCAAGCGTGACCGTCGCTGGTGCCAGGGCAACCTGCAGCACAGCCGCATCATCGGGGCGCCGGGCCTGAAACCGTGGAGCCGCTTCGTCTTCCTGCAGGGCATTCTGGCCTATATCGCGCCGGTCTTCTGGCTGGGCTTCATCCTGGCCTCGATCGCGGCGCCGCTTTTTGCGCCGCCGCCGGATTATTTCCCGGTGGAATACTGGCCTTTCCCGGTGCTGCCGGTCAGCCAGGCGTCCAAGGCGCTGGGGCTGGCGGTGGGGGTGGTGGGCCTTCTGTTCCTGCCGAAAATGCTGATCCTGCTGGACGCCGGGCTGCGCGGGCGGACCGCCGGCTTTGGCGGATTTGGCCGGGCGCTGGCCTCGGTTCTGGCGGAACTGGTGTTTTCCTCGCTGATCGCGCCGGTTCTGCTGGCCTATCAGACGCGGTCGGTCTTTCAGGTGATCCGCGGCGCCGATGGCGGCTGGCCGGCGCAGGTGCGCGGCGACGGCTCGCTGCGCTTCGGCGATGCCTGGGCGGCCAGCCACTGGATCGTCACGGCGGGCGCGGTGCTGATGGGGGCGACGCAATGGCTGTCGCCGGTGCTGGTGCCCTGGCTTCTGCCGGTGACCCTGCCGATGATCTTTGCCCCCCTGATCATCGCCTGGTCGTCGAAGCCCACCCGCAGCGGGCTGTTCCTGACCCCGGCCGAGCGGCAGACCCCTGCCGTTGCGGCGCGGCAAGCCTTGATCCTTTCCCGCTGGCAGGGCATGGAAGCCGCGGTTGAACCGGGCGCGGCGCCCGGCCCCGCGGTGCGTCATGCCTGATACCCAACTGCCCGTCCGGGCGCCCTCGACCCGCGATGCGCGGCTGGATGTGTTCCGCGGTCTGTGTCTGGTGATGATCTTCATCAACCATGTGCCGGGCAACCCCTATGAACGCTTCACCAGCCGCAACTTCGGCTTTTCGGACGCGGCCGAGGGCTTCGTGATGATGTCGGGCATCGCGGCGGGGCTGGCCTACAGCATGGATTTCCGCCTGCCCGGCCGGCTGTGGACCGGGCTTGCCCGGATGTGGAAGCGGGCATGGACGCTGTATCTGGTGCATCTGACCTGCACCGCGATTGCCCTGGGCGCGGTGGCGGCTGTGGCGCTGGCCACCGATGACCTGCGGCCGTTCATGGCCAACCTGATGAAATACCTGTTCGTGATGCCGGTGCAGACGCTGGTGGGCATTCCGCTGCTGACGCATCAGTTCGGCTATCTGAACATCCTGCCGCTGTATCTGGTGCTGCTCTTTTGCGCGCCGCCGGTGATCTGGCTGGCATGGCGGCGGCCGCTGTGGGTGCTGGCGGGGTCTTTCGTGCTGTGGTTTCTGGCCGGCGCCTACCGGCTGAACCTGCCCAACTACCCGATCGAGGGCGGCTGGTTCTTCAACCCGCTGACCTGGCAGGCGATCTTTGTCACCGGCCTTGTGACCGGGGTGATGATCCGCGGCGGCCGGCGGCTGGTGCCGGTGAAGCGCTGGCTGCAATGGGTGACGGGGCTGTTCCTGCTGTTCGCGCTGGTGGCGCTGTGGGTCAAGCCGGTCGGCGCCGCGATGGGCCATGGGCTGTGGCTGATCCGGCAGGAGGGGGCGGCGTGGAACCTGACCTCTTTCGACAAGACCTTTGCCACGCTGCCACGCCTTCTGCACATTCTGGCGCTGACTTATTTTCTGTCCACCCTGACATGGGTGCGCGCCGCCTGCGCCAGCCGCTGGGCCGCACCCCTTGGCCTTCTGGGGCGGCAGGCGCTGCCAGCCTTTGCGCTGGGGTCGGTGCTGTGCCTGTTCCTGCAGGCGGTGAAGGTGCGCACGGGTGAGGATTTCGTGCTGGATACGCTCTTCATCGCCGGGGGCCTCGGCGCGCAGTTCGCCCTGGCCGCCGCCCGCCAGTGGTGGCCGAAACCGCCGAAAACTGTCCACCACCCCGCCGCCCATGCGGCGGAACCGGGGCAGGCGCCGCCGCCCGCCCCCGCCCTGCCCTAGCCGCGCACGGCCTTTTCGGCCTCGCGCCCGGTGCATTCCTGCAGGTGCCCGAACTCGGTCGCATAGCTGCCGACCCCCAGACTGGCCGAGCGCAGTTCGACGATCAGATCCTGGGTTTCGGCCTGCGGCATCAGCGCCTCAACCTCATCCCAGCCCGGCCAGCCGGGGCGCGCGTCAAAGCCCAGAAGCTGCCCGCGCCGACCGGTGACGATGCGCTGCACGCGCGGCGTGAATTCGGACGGCACCGCCACCCGCACCTTCAGCACCGGTTCCAGCAGCACCGGCCCGCAGGAGGCCATGGCATCGGACATCGCCTTTTGCGCGGCCTTCTGGAAGGCCATGTCGGAACTGTCCACCGTGTGATAGCTGCCATCGGTCAGCGTCACCGCCACATCCACGACAGGATGGCCAAGCGGCCCCTTGGCCATGAAGCCTTCGACCCCCTTCTGAACCGCCGGGATATACTGCTTGGGCACCACGCCACCGGTGATCCGGTCATCAAAGGCGAAGCCCGCCCCGCGCGGCTGCGGCCGCACCTCAAGATGCACATCGGCAAATTCGCCATGCCCGCCCGACTGCTTCTTGTGGCGGGCGTGGATGGTCGCGCCCTTGCTGATCGTCTCCCGATAGGGCACCGCCGGCCGGTCGCGCAGGATGGCAAGGCCGCTTTCCGATTTCAGCCGGGCGAGCGCGATCTGCAACTGCGTCTCGCCCTGCCCGGCCAGCACCATCTCACCCGTTTCGGCATTGTGGGCGGCGGTGATCGAGGGGTCTTCCTCGGTCAGCCGCGCCAGCGCGCCGGCCATCTTCACCTCATCCGAGGGCCGTTCGGCCCGGATCGCCAGCCCGTAAAGGGCGGCGGGCGGGGCGGGCCAGCCGGCCGCCAGCTTGCCCGCGGGCGTCAGAAGGTCGCCGGTCCGCGCCTCGGCCATGCGGCCAAGCGCCACAACCTCACCGGCCTGCGCCACGGGCCGCGCGGTGGTCTTGCGCCCCATCAGCGCGTGGATGCCGCCCACCCGGTCACGGCCCAGCGTGGCGCCGTCCTTCAGTTCACCCCGCCAGACGCGGGCGTAAGACATCTTGCCCGACTGCCCGGCCCATTGCGTGCGGAAGACCTGCACCATCGGCGCATCCTCCGGCAGGCCCAGCCGGGCCGCCGTGGCCGCCGCACCGGGCGCCTCGTGCCGCAGCGCCTTCAGCAACCGGTTGATGCCGTTTTCATTCTCGGCCGAGCCGAAGAACACCGGCACGATCAGATCGGCCGCCAGATCGCGCACCAGATTGTCATAGATCTCGGCGGTGGGCGGCACGGTATCTTCCAGAAGCTCTTCCATCAGCGCGTCATCGAAATCGGCCAGCGCCTCGAGCATCCTGCCGCGTTCGGCCGCCTCATCGCCCTTCAGCGCCTCGGGCAGCGCGATCAGGTCCGAGGGTTTGTGCGGGTTCCATTTCCACGCCCGCTCGCTGACCAGATCGACATGGCCGGTGATCTTGCCCGAAGCATCGCGCATCGGAATCTCGCGCAGGACCAGCGGGCGCGACGACACCGCCTGCAGCGCGTGGAAGGTGGCGCGGACCGATGCTTCGGCCTGATCCATCTTGTTGATGTAAAGAAGATGCGGGATCGCCCGGTCATCCAGGAATTTCAGGATGGCCGACAAGGCAACCGCGCGTTCGGGCTGGGGTTCGGCCACCACCACCACGATGTCGGCCACCATCATCGCGCCCTGCGCCTCATAGGCCAGTTCGACCGAGCCGGGGCAGTCGATCAGCGACCAGCCTTCGCCCAGATAGTCGAAAGAGGCCACCGCGCATTCGGTTGACATGGCGCGCGCCCGCGCCTCGGGGGCGGCATCGCCCACGGTGTTGCCCTCTTTCACCGTGCCGCGCCGGTCGATGGCACCGGCGGCAAAGAGCATGTCCTCGAAAAGCGTCGTCTTCCCGCTGCCAAGCGCGCCCACCAGCGCCGCGCAGCGGGGTCCTGGGTTGCCTCTGGTCATGGTTTCCTCCTCTCGCCAAGACCCATCGGCCGGGCGGGAAGGGGCGGCTGCGCGCCCCCTGGGCCCGGCCATGGGTTTACCATGACGGAAGCCTGACCGCTTGTCGCCCGAAATCGCCATGATCTGGCGCAAGGGTGCGAGGGGGGCCGAAAATTCTTCGGCGAAGAATTTTCGCGTCGCGCCGGAACCGCCTGTCAGGCCCCGTGGTCGGGGGCGTGGCCCGAGGGCGCGCGCCAGGGCCGGGTGGCATCGCGCAGGGTGACATCCAGCGCCTCGACCTCCAGCGCCAGCGCGCCGTCGCCCGCGAAGGTCAGCGTCACCCGGCCCGGCCCGTCCTCGGCCCCGTCAAAGGCGATGTCCAGAAGCAACAGCACGGTATCGGCCTCGCGCTGAATGCCCTGGGTGCGGACCGCCCGCACCTCATCAACCACCAGAAGCGCGCCGACCCGTTCATAGGGGCGCTTCTCACGCTCGGCCGCGTCGCGGTCTTCCCAGCGGAAACGGTTGAGAAAGATGGCAAAACGCCGCCGGTCGCGCGCATAGCGCATCTCGACCGCCGGCAGCACGGCGTCCTGCACTAGCGCGGCAATCACCGCCAGCCCCTCGGCATCGCGCGCGATCAGCCGCAGCGGGGCCTCGGCGCCATCCTCGAACCGGGCGTCGGTCATGCGCTGATCCGTTCGATCAAAGCGCCGCAGGCCGACAGCTTTTCTTCAACCCGTTCATAGCCCCGGTCCAGGTGATAGACCCGGCTGACCACGGTTTCGCCCTCGGCCGCCAGCGCGGCAAGGATCAGGCTAACGCTGGCGCGCAGATCGGTCGCCATCACCCGGGCGCCTTTCAGCTTTTCGACGCCGGTCACCGTCGCCGTGCCGCCATGCACCTCGATCCGCGCGCCCATGCGGGTCAGTTCGGGGGCATGCATGAAGCGGTTTTCAAAGATCTTCTCTTCCAGAACGCTGGTGCCGTCCGCCGTGCAGAGAAGCGCCATCATCTGGGCCTGAAGGTCGGTCGGGAAGCCCGGGAAAGGCTCGGTCGTGACGTTCACCGCCTTCACCCGGACGTTCTTGCGCGCCACTTTCAGCCCGCGTTCGGTTTCGGTGACGGAAATCCCCGCCTCATCCAGCTTTTCGGCGAAGGCCCCCACAAGGTCCAGCCGCCCGCCCAGGCATTCCACCTCGCCGCCGCAGATCGCCGGGGCCAGCATGTAGGTGCCCAGTTCAATCCGGTCGGTCACCACGGGATGGGTGGCGCCGTGCAGCCGGTCCACACCCTGGATGGTGATGGTGCTGGTGCCCTCGCCTTCGATCTGGGCGCCCATCTTGCGCAGGCAGCGCGCCAGATCGACGATCTCGGGTTCGCGCGCGGCGTTCTTCAGTACCGTGGTGCCCTTGGCCAGCGTCGCCGCCATCAGCGCGTTTTCCGTGGCCCCGACCGAGACCAGCGGGAAATCCACCACCGCACCCTTCAGCCGCCCGCCGGGCGCCTTGGCATGCACATAGCCGTCGCGCAGGTCAAGTTCGGCCCCCATCGCCTCAAGCGCCTTCAGATGCAGGTCCACGGGGCGCGCGCCGATGGCACAGCCGCCGGGCAGCGACACCACCGCCTGCCCGTCGCGCGCCAGCATCGGCCCCAGGACCAGGATCGAGGCCCGCATCTTCCGCACGATGTCATAATCGGCGACATGGCTGGTCAGGGCATGGCTGGACATGGTCAGCACCAGCCCGTCCTTCAGCGGCGCCACTTCGGCCCCCAGCGACTGCAGAAGCTGCGTCATGGTGCGGATGTCCGACAGGCGCGGCGCGTTGGTCAGCGTCAGCGGCTCCTCGGACAGCAGCGTCGCCGGCATCAGCGTGAGGCAGGCGTTCTTGGCGCCCGCGATGGGAATCACCCCCGACAGCGCCCCGTTGCCCTTGACCAGAATCGAATCCATTGCTGCCCGCCTATTCTTCGCCGTTGTTGTCGTTGTCTTTTTCCGCCGAAGCCGCCCCCGCCGCGCGGGCCTTGGCCTGCGCCTTGCGCCGGGCCATGTTGGCCTTGAGCGCCGCCTTCAGTCGCGCGTCCCGATCGGGGGGCGGGCCGGCCTTGGCCTTGGGGTTCGAGGGTTTCTCGTGCATGGCGCCCCTCTTATCCCAGCCGCGAAAATGCGTCCAGAGGACCGGCGGATTTGCTCTTGCACAGGCGCGGGATTGCGTCTAATCACCCGCCACGCAACGGGCGGCCCGCCGCCCCGAACGCCCCGGCGCTGCAGTAGCTCAGTGGTAGAGCACTCCCTTGGTAAGGGAGAGGTCGAGAGTTCAATCCTCTCTTGCAGCACCATTCATCCCCTTGATCTGTAAGAACCCCCTTGATCTCAAGGCGTTAGTGCCATTTCTGGTGCCAGAAGAGGTGCCAGAACGAGGGTGATGCCATGGCGGCGAAGCGACGTCACTGGAAGGAAAAGGACGGTCGCTACTGGGCCCGCCTGGCCATCCCTGAACAGCTCCGCCCCCTGTTTGGCAACAAGACCCAACTGACCGAACCGCTTGGTGGTGACCTGAAGGTCGCCGACCGAAATCACGCGGCCGCCGTGGCGCGACTGCAGGCCCGACTGGAAGCAGCCCGGGGTTCAATGACAGCCATGAAGGCGCACGTCGCACGGGAAGCAGAGCTGCGACCGCTTGACCCGAACGAACGCGACGAGGCGGCATGGGACCGATACTCGACCCTTCTTGCCGAGATCGAGAAGAAACGCGCGACCATGCCCACTGCGTCAGAGATCCGAAGCGCCTATGAGGAGACAATGCAACGGGTTGAGGCCGGCGAAGCAGGTCCCGACCGGCCGATCTCCAGCCGATACAACCTCTATGCTGACTATGAGATCAAGGCAGGTGCGCGCCATTTCGATGCGACCCTTCGCCAACGCCGTCTTGCTGCATTGCGTTCAGCGTTGCCCGCGGGCGAGACAACCCTCGTGGACAGTGCGGTGCGCGACTATGCCGACCTGAATGGTCTCGACGTGCCTCCTGACGGACCTGATTGGCAGGCGCTTGCGGAGGCATTCATGCGCGCCGAGATCGAAGCCCTTCAACGCTCGATCGAATACGATAACGGAGAAATGGGAGGTCAACCCACGGACCCGATGATCAGGCAACCAGCGGCGGCGAAGGCCAAGGCAAACTCGGTCCCGCTGAAGACGCTTTTCGAGGCCTATATCACCAGTCGTCAGGCAGCAGGCTATCATCAGGATGGCGGCGCCAACTGGGAACAGCCGATCAATGCTCTGATCAAGTTTCTTGGTCACTCTGACGCAAGCCGGATCACGCGGCTGGATCTGCTGAACTGGCGGGATTCACTCCTGACGTCAGGCCTTTCGGCCAAGACCGTCGCAGACAAGCACCTCGCTGCGGTGCGGGCGGTTCTGACGTGGGGCTTCGACAATGCCCAACTCCCGACCAATGAAGCGGAGAAGGTGAAGCAGGACGTGCCCAAGAAGGTTCGTGCGCGCGAAGCGGGCTACACGGACAAGGAAGCCGTTCAAATTCTCATCGCGTCACGCGACTACCAACCGAAAGCGCCATCGAACCCCTCCAACCGCGAAAGCGCCCACATCACGGCCGCAAAGCGTTGGATACCGCTCCTCTGCGCATTCACCGGTGCCCGCGTCACGGAAATGACCCAGCTTCGCAAGGAAGACGTCCGCCAGGAGGGGGGTCGGTGGATCATCCGGATCACACCCGACGCCGGCTCGGTCAAGTCCGGGGAATACCGGGACGTGCCTCTCCATCGCCAGGTCGTCGCGCTCGGCTTCATCGACTTCGTCAAGGCTGCGCAGGCCGGGCCAATGTTCCATCGCGCGCGATCCCCTGAGAAGTATCTAGCCAACGCCCGCGCGACCAGCGGCAAGATTTCTGAGTGGCTGAATGACCTCGGCCTTGTCCCGAAGGGCGTCGCACCCAGCTATGGCTGGCGCCATCGGTTCAAAACACAGGGTCGCGATCTGGGCATGTCCGACCGCGTGCTGGATGCCATACAGGGACACCCCGGCAGGAAGGCCAGCGACAACTACGGCGACGTGACGATCAAGGCGAGGCTGCGCATGATCGACGCGCTGCCGGAATATGACTTGACGACATTGCCCAAAGAGCCTTCGTCCTAGTTCGACGCAGCAAAACGGGGCGCGAATTCGGCACTCAGATGTGGGATGCAGGTGGTCTTGCGAGACCACCGTCTTGGTCGGACAATCGGTTTTCTCAACATGGCGACGACCACGGTGACAACAACGGAATGCTTCCAGGAGGTTCCCGAAGAGCATCATCGCCCGGATCGATTTCGATCCGAGGGACCAACATGCCGTCCGTGATCCAATCAGCCAATTTGGCCATCGAGCCGTCGGCGTCCTTGCGCAAGGCGCACTCCCAAACCACCGCGACGCGCCAGCCAGCAAGAAGCAACGCCTGTTCGTTCCTTCGGTCCCGCGCCACGTTCACAGCGAACTTCGCCTGCCAGAACTCCGTGCGCGTCTTGGGCACGGCAGCTTGACGGCAGCCCTCGTGGCGATGCCAGAAGCAACCGTGCACGAAAACCGCCACGCGGTGGCGGGGAAAGACGAGATCGGGCGAGCCGGGCAGATCCTTGCGATGCAGCCGAAAACGAAAACCTCGTGCGTGCATCGCGCGCCGGACAACAAGCTCGGGCCGCGTGTCGCGCGCCCGTATGCGCGACATCATCCGCGATCGCACTTCCGTCGACACGATATCGGTCATATGACCTTGAACTCCTTGGCCGGACCTGGAACAAGTCGAGCCTTGAGCCTCCGCAACAGGATCCGCAATGGCAAGTCCCGTCAGCATCGTCGATCTCTTCTCCGGTCCTGGCGGCCTGGGGGAAGGTTTCGCGGCCGTCAGGGCGGGCGGCGACCCGGCCTACCGGATCGAAGTCTCGATTGAAAAAGAGGCATCCGCACACGCGACGCTGCGCCTGCGGGCCTTCCTTCGGCGCTTCTCCGCGCTTCCGGGCGAATATCTGGCGTGGCTGCGCCGCGGCGGCCCGCAGCCGGACTGGGCGCGCCTCTATCCGACCGACTGGGCAGCAGCCGATCATGAGGCCTGCTGCGCCGAGCTAGGCTCTACCGCCGCGACGGACCTGCTTGAGCAGCGGATCAGGCAACTCGAGATGTCCGGACAGAAGAAGACGCTTCTGATCGGGGGACCGCCATGCCAAGCCTATTCGCTTGCCGGTCGGTCCCGGAACGCAGGCATAGCCACCTATGACGCGATCAAGGATCACCGCAATTTCCTCTACGAGGAATATGTGCGTGTCCTGACGCGGCTCAACCCGGTCGCCTTCGTCATGGAGAACGTCAAGGGGATCCTGTCGTCATCGGTCGAGGGCAAGGCGATCTTCGCCTCTGTGACGCGTGACCTCCGGGCAGCCGGGAACGGCTATCGCCTGTTCGGCCTGTCTGCCGCAACACTTCTTGCCGGAGACCCCGGCCCGAAGGATTTCATCGTTCGCGCGGAGGAGCATGGTGTGCCCCAAGCGCGACATCGCGTGATCATTGTGGGGGTTCGTCGCGACATCGCCGATGACCTGCCGGCGGAGTTGGTGCCACGACTGGCACGCACGGCGGGTCCCGTGACGGTGGAGCAAACGATCGGTCATTTTCCTCCGGTGAGAAGCGGCCTCAGCCGCGGGGACGATGCCGGATCATGGGTGTCCGCGATGCATGCCGCGATCGAGGAAGTTGAAGGTGCGCTGCCCACCATCTCGACTTCCCGCCCGGGCGACTTCGGGGCGCTACTTGCGAGCATGCGCGCAAATGTAGGCGTCACCGCGCTGCGCGGCCGCGCATCCAAGGCTGCAAAGCCAAACATGACCACTCTGCCGCCAGAGATCGGGGCCTGGCTATCGGGAAAACCGCAGGGTGTGCTGACGCTCCACGACACGCGCGGACACATGCATTCGGATCTTGCCCGATACCTGTTCGCGGCCTGTCATGCGCGCATCGAGCGCGTCAGCCCCCGGGCTCACGAATTTCCGCAATCGCTGGCACCTGCGCATCGCAACTGGACGACCGGCAAATTCAATGATCGCTTCCGTGTCCAGATGGCCGATCATCCCAGCACCACCATCACTAGCCACATTTCCAAGGACGGGCACTATTTCATTCACTACGATCCCTTCCAATGTCGAAGCCTGACGGTTCGTGAAGCCGCACGTCTTCAGACATTTCCGGACGATTATCTGTTTCTGGGCAACCGCACGCAACAGTATGTGCAGGTAGGCAATGCCGTGCCGCCTTGGCTGGCGCATCAGATCGCCATGGCACTGCTCCCGATCTACGACAGGATCTGACACCCTCGCAACGGATACTGCCATTGCATGAAATGGCCCCAGAGTGGTCAAGGTTTCGTTGCAACCTGCGGGCACTTGGGTTTCACTGACTTGTGTGATGGTCGTATCGGGCATGGTATTTCAGGGTATGGAAGGTTTCGATCTCGACACGACGCAGCGCCACTCTGTCCGCGGGCGAGACGCAGATGGCGAGCGAGCCGCTTCGAGAACAACTCCCGGCCATACCGACATGCACGGCCGCACCCTGCTGCATCATGCCGCTGCGTCGGGTGACTCGCATGCCTGCCGCAGCCTGCTAGCAGTTGGTTTCGATGCCAAGCAACTTGACAGTGATGGGCGTGCAGCCAGCGATCATGCCAGATCGGCAGGCCACTTTGAACTCGCTGCTGCTCTCGAGGGTCGTGTCGAAACGCAGGCGGAGATCTCGGCCAGGGCCCCGCTGACGACTCGCGAGCTGATCGGGCTCGTAAGGGACGATGCAAAGATCATCCAGGAAATGATCTCGCTGAACCGATTGGCTGCGCGTGATGTCAAAGGCGACACCGCTCTGCACATCGTCGCAATGCGGGGCAAGATGCAGGCATGCGATATTCTGGTCCGGGCCGGAGCGGATATCCGTGCGACGAACGCCGCGCGCCAGACGCCGTCCGAGGCTGCAAATGCCAACGGTTTCTGTCTTCTTGCCGATCTGCTCGCAGCCTTCGGCAACGGTAGCGTGGTTGAGCAACCGACACCCAAATTCCGCCCGGCGCCACTGCCCGAAGTCTTGTTGCCGATCGCGGACGCCATACCGGTCTCTCAACCTGAGTCGACTGCGACGGATACAGACTTCGCGTCATTGGATGATCTCGACTTCGAAGCCGCGACCGACGCGGAAGACTTCCATGTCGGCATGGAGCGCACAGAGACACGCGCCGACTTTCAGCGCATCAGCGGCGACATCCGGGTGCAGGCGGATCCCGTCGAGGGTCATGCCGACTGGGAGATCGGGCAGATCGGCGGCGAACTCGAAGGCGACGGGATCTCAAAGGACACCGAGGTCGACGGGATCGAGCCGCAACCCGCGCTCATAGGCCAGCGGGGTCTGCGTCGGCCAGCCCAACCATCATCGTGGCACCATTTTGCCATCGATGCCGAGGGATGCCATCAGATCGTCGAACGCATCGTCCAAGCCGGCCATCTGTCGGACGATGATCTTGGTGATCTCCTCGGTCTGTGCGTCGGCCGATTCGACCCGATTGACCTGAAGCTCAATCTGGAGCGTGAGTTCGAAGCCGCAGGTTTTTCGCGGGCGGAGGAACTCGCGGACACTCTCTGGGAGGCGCCGACGGCAGTCGCGGTCGATGATTTGACTGAAGCCATCGTGGCGACTTGCTCGCGCAACATCGACCTGCCAGGTGCCACGGCACAGGTGCCCGATCAGAAAGCGCTTCAGCGTTTGACGTCCACGCTCATCGAAGCCAGGCGCACGATGCTTGTGGCGCTCGCGGAGAGTTCGAGAAGCGTCGACATCATCCTCTACATGGCCGACCGTGTCTTGGAAGAAGAAGTCGCCCCTGAGGTCATCTCGGCCCTGTCCTTCAGCCCCGCACATCCATCAAGTGATCGGCAGCAGTTTCTTGACGCGGTCGAGATCCTGCGGGTTCGACGCCCCGATATTGCGGACGGATCCAGCCGTGCCATCCGCGCCACCGCCGATGCCCTGGAGCTGCTCGAGCTGCGAATAGACTTTCTGCGCGACGTTGCCGCCACGATGATCGAAGCGCCCGCACTTGAGGTTGTGGCATCCAAGCTCGACAGAGACCTCGACAGGCTCGAACGAAGTTCCAAAGCGATCCTTCACGCGTTCGTTCCGCTTTGCCGCCGTTTTGCTGCGCAGAACGCCACCGAGGATGAGGACCAGGAAGACCTTTTCCAAGTCGCTTTCTTCGGTCTGCGGCGTGCCGTCATCCGGTTCAAGCCGGAGCTCGGCACCAACTTTGTCGCTTATGCCTCGGCTTGGCTTCGGCAATCCGTGATGCGCTGGCGCTCCGACGAAGGACGCCTGATCCGGTTGCCTGTCCACAGGCAGGGGTTGCTTGCGGAATGCCGCCGTGCAGCTGAAACAATCGAGGCGCGATGCCTGCGCGATGCGAGTTCCGAGGAAATCGCCGCTGAACTTCGCCGCGGGCCGGATCTTGCGACGCTCCTTTCCCGCCTGCCGCTCGAAGCGGTCGGTCTGGATCAGCTTGACCACGTTCCCGCGGAAGCCACCAATGACGGCATACCCGAGGCCTTGCGGCTGAGGGATATGGCCGCGCTGGTTCACGAGGAACTCCACCAACTCCACTCGCGGCAGGCCGACATCATCCGTCGCCGTTTCGGCATCGGTTTCGACGATGAGATGACTTTGGAGGAGGTCGGCCAAGTCTACGGTGTAACGCGTGAGCGCATCCGGCAGATCGAGGCCAAAGGCCTGCGCGTCCTGCGCCACCCCGCTCGCATGCGCTACCTGTCAAGGGCGCTCTGAGCCTCATGAAGATCAGGAACGCACCGCCCCACGCCGAAGCCATGCTCGAATCCCTCCGGGGGCTCGGCTACACGACGGCGACCGCCTTGGCTGATATCATCGACAATTCGATCAGCGCAGGCGCCACCGAAGTCGACATCCAGTTCCAGTGGGCCGGGCAAGACAGCTGGATCCGTGTGCTGGACAACGGAGCGGGGATGGACGACGCCGAACTCGAGACGGCGATGCGGTTGGGCGCGAAAGACCCGCGGTCGGCGCGGGCCGCAACCGATCTTGGCCGGTTCGGCATGGGCTTGAAGACGGCCAGCTTCTCCCAGGCAAGGCGCCTTACGGTCGCGAGCCGGAGTGTGACCGGGCAGATAGTCTGTCTTCGCTGGGATCTTGACCGCCTGTCCGAGGGCGTGACCAGCGGATGGCCGCTGTTCGAAGGCGCACACCTCGGCTCGGAGGCCCGCATTGCTCCGCTGACAGCCATGGCACATGGCACGGTCGTGCTGTGGGAGCTCATGGATCGGATCGTCACCGAGGGCTTCGACGCCCAGCATTTCATCGATCTGACCGACCAGGTCGAAGCACATATGGCGATGACCTTCCACCGTCTGCTTCACGATGGCTCGCTCGTGCTGCGCATCAACGGTGCCAAGGTCTCGGCCTGGGATCCCTTCCTGCTTGGCCATCCCGGCAAGGCGCTGGAAACCCCCGAATACCGGCTTCTGGGCGCGAGGGACGTGATCGTCCAAGCACATGTCCTGCCGCACCGGGACATGCTGAAGCCGACGGAAGCCGATGCTGCAGCTGGCCCGGCGGGCTGGACCTCGCAACAGGGCTTCTACATCTATCGCAATCGCCGGCTTCTGGTGGCGGGCGGTTGGCTGGGGCTAGGTGAGCGCGGTCGCGCTTGGACACGGGATGAGGCGCACCGGCTGGCACGCATCCGCTTGGACATTCCGAATTCGGCCGACGCCGAATGGAAAGTCAATGTCCTGAAGTCCACGGCGAGCCCACCGGTGCGCCTGCGCGACCAACTCCAGCGCATCGCGGCAGAAGCACGAGAAAAGGCCCGGACCGTGTTCGCACACCGCGGTCGGGTCGTGCCGGTCACGCATGGACGATCAGCGGGCATGCCCGACCTGTGGGATGCGGTGAAGACACGCAAGGGCACCGCCTATCGCATCTCGCGCCAGCATGATCTGGTCGCCTCCCTTCTTGACCGTGCAGGCCCGTTGAAGTCCGACATCCTCGGGCTGTTGCGTCTCGTGGAAGAAACCGTGCCTGTCCAGCGGATCTGGCTGGATACTGCGGAAGACCGAGAAACACCGGCGACCGGCTTTGCGGCCGCCCCGGATGACGACGTTCGCGGACCCCTTTCCGCATTGTTCCGGGCCTTGGTCATGCACACGCGCCTGACTGAAGCTGAAGCCAGGGAGCGCCTGCTTCGAACGCCCCCTTTCGAGCGGCATGCGGCACTTATTGCAGAATTGAACCTGAAGGACATTTCCGACCAATGACCGCAATCGACCAGAAAGCATTCGATGCCGTTCTCAGCATGGCGCAGAAGCTCCTCATCGTGAATGCAGGCGAGGCAGGCACGGCCATCACGCCGGCGATGATTGAACAGCAGCTGGACATGCTGGCGATCATCATGCCAGCGCAGCTCGCAGCCGTTGATCGCGAGGCGCTGGTCGACGAACTGATCCGCCGCGCGAGCCAGCGTGTCGGAACCAACGCGACGCTTAAAGATACAGGCGATCATGTCGACTGGTTGAACGCCGATCGCAAGAAGGACTGGCGCTACTGGCGCCGCTACTCCGAATACATGGAAACTAGGATCCCCTGGAAGGCGCTGGATGCGCTGGACCGCGCGACAGACGAAGTCCTCGAGCAACTGGAGGATCCGCTGCGGGAAGGCGCCTGGGATCGTCGGGGTCTGGTCGTAGGCCATGTCCAGTCAGGCAAGACGGGCAACTACACGGGCCTGATCTGCAAGGCGGCAGATGCGGGCTACAAGATCATCATCGTTCTGGCCGGTCTGCACAACAATCTGCGTGCGCAGACCCAGATCCGGCTTGATGAAGGTTTCCTCGGGTTCGCGACAGTCGCCAACGTCGAGGAATTGCCGGCGATCGGTGTGGGGCTGATCGATACCGACCACTCCACGCGGCCGAACTACGCCACCAACCGAAGCGAGACCGGCGACTTCAACAAGGTCCAGGCATCGAAGCTCGGCATCACGCCCGAGCAGCGACCGTGGTTGTTCGTCGTCAAGAAGAACAAGACCGTCCTTGAGCGGCTGCTGTTCTGGATCCGCAATCGCGCGGCGAACCACACCGACCCCGTCACGGGCCGGAAGATCGTCACGAACCTGCCGCTGCTGGTGATCGATGACGAGGCCGACCATGGTTCGGTGGACACCGGCGAGAATGTGGTGGACGAGTTCGGCGTCCCCGACACGGAACACAACCCGACAGTGCTGAACAGGCTGATCCGGTCGATCCTGCACCACTTCAGCCGGAAGGCCTACGTCGGCTATACCGCGACACCATTCGCCAACATATTCATCCACGACAAAGGCACGACCGAGGAACATGGGCCTGACCTGTTCCCATCGTCCTTCATCACCAATCTGGCGGCACCATCCAACTACATCGGCCCCGGTCGCGTCTTCGGATCGTCAACATCGACGCCCGATGAATTGCCCCTAGTGCGCGCAATGAAAGAGGAGGAATACGCCCCCTGGATGCCGCAGAAGCACAAGAACGGTTTTCGGCCTACCTGGCAGGGCGAGGATCGTATCCCCGACAGCATGGCTGAAGCCGTGCGCTCCTTCATCCTAGCCTGTGCCGTGCGAAAGCTGCGCGGGCAAGGAGCCAAGCACGCCTCGATGCTTATCCACGTATCCCGGTTCACCTCCGTGCAGTCAGAGGTCGTGAGGCAGGTCGAGCACTTTGTCCGCGCATTGAAGGGTCGCTTTACCCGCGGTATCGATCTCGCTGAAACCGAGGCGGTCATGCGCGCGGAATACGAACAGCGCTTTCTGCCCGGGATGCAGCGTATCCGTGGCATGCTCATCCCCGAGGAACGCTTGGCGGACTTCACTTGGGATAAGGTCCGGGAAACCCTGCCGGGGGTGATCAGCGACATAAAGGTGCGCGAGATCAACGGGTCCGCCAAGGATGCGCTCGACTACACCGACAACGAGACGACGGGCTTGAAGGTGATCGCGGTCGGAGGCGACAAGCTGGCCCGCGGTCTGACGCTGGAGGGTCTGTGCACCAGCTACTTCCTTCGCACCGCGCGCATGTATGACACGCTGATGCAGATGGGGCGCTGGTTCGGTTATCGGGACGGCTATCTGGACTGCTGCCGCCTCTACACGACTGGAGAGATGATCGAATGGTTCGGGCACATCGCCGATGCCGCCGAGGAGCTGCGCCAGGAGTTCGACAACATGGTGGCGGCCGCCGCCACGCCAAAGCAGTTCGGCCTGCGGGTGCGGTCGCATTCGGTGCTGACGGTAACCTCGCGCTCGAAGATGCGCAACGCGCGCCCGATGCACCTGACCTTCTCGGGCGACCTCCTGCAGACCATCGTGTTTCTTCCGCGCAAAGCGGATGCGGAAGCGAATTTCGATGCGGGCGCAAGGCTGATCACCGCTCTCGGAACACCGTTGCGCCCGGATCAGCAGCGCTTCGTGCCGCCGGACAGCACAAACTGGAAGGGGCATTTCTGGCGTGACGTTCCGGCCGCCCATGTGACCGCTTTTCTGCGCGCCTATCGCACCCATGGCGCCAGCTTCCGAGTGGTCAGCCCTCTGATCGCCGACTTCATCGACGAGATGAACAAGGACGGCGAACTGACCAGCTGGACCATTGCTCTGATCGGCGGAGGCGAGGCCCCCAAAACGGTCGGAGGTCTCGAGGTCAACATGATGAAGCGGAGCGCTGTCCAGTCCGAGCCGGCGGACCGCTATTCGATCAAGACGCTGATCTCACCCCGAGATCAGGCCGTCGACCTGAGTGAAGCAGAATGGCGCGCGGCGCTGGACCTGACCCGGAAGACCTGGCGCGGCGACAAGGACCGCGATCAGGACGCAACACCACCGGACGAGCCGCGCGGCGTCGCAATCCGCAACATCCTGGGCTTCGGTTCCGTCGATCAGGGCGTAGCACCGCGGCGGGATCGCGGGCTTCTGATGCTCTACCTGCTTGATCCTGCGCACAGCAAGATTGACGAACTGAAGGCAGGTGGCCCTATCCTTGCCTGGGCGATCAGCTTCCCTGGAAGCCCTTCATCACGTCGTGTCAGCAATGCCGACTACATGGCCAACAGCGTGCTCTGGGGGGCGATGAATGACTGGGTGGACTGAAGACGGGCTTCTCCGTTCCTGGCGTGTGCTTGCCCGGCAGGAGGCGTCGGCTGACTGGCAGTTCGTGCATCTGACCGACATCGGTGCCGTTGGCGTCGAAGCCGGATGCCGCTTCCCCGGTGCGCGTGAAGCCCTGATCGTCAGCTTTCCGCGCATGACGCTGCCCGGGCCGGGCGGTCTGCCGGATGGACAGGGTTTCGACGTCGTGATCGTGCAAGATGATCATCTGTTCGGCGACCGCACCGCCGTCGCGCTGGTCCGGCGCGCCGAAGGTTCTCTCGACATCTTCACCGTGATGACAACCGATGTCCTGCGCTGCCTTGATGCGGCAGGGACGACCGATCCGCGGGAGCTGGCCCGCATTTTCGTCGGCCGCGTCGCGGACTGGCAGGCATTCATGGCGCGCAAACGCCGCCCCTTGTCGCTGGAGAAACAGCTTGGCCTGATGGGCGAGCTGTGGTTCCTCGACCGCCTCATGCAGACCAAGCTTGGTGGCGCGGCGGTGGATTGCTGGCAAGGCCCGCTGCACGCCGCACAGGATTTTCACATCGGGACGGGCGCGGTCGAGGTCAAGAGCTCGCTGGCAGACGGGGCGTTCCTTGCCCGTATCAACAGCTTGGAACAGTTGGACACCGAGAAGACTCCGATGTTCCTCGCAGCCCTGAGGTTCGAGGTCACGGATGATGGCACTGATCTGGCCGGGATGGTCGCCCATCTGCGCGAAACCATGGCGCAGGCAGGCCTGTCGCGCGTGTTCGAAGCCCTCATCCTCGTCTCAGGCTACCAGGACGATCATGCGGAGCACTATCGGCGAAAGCTCCTTCTGTCTGATGGTCGCGCCTTCCTCGTCGGAGAAGACTTTCCGTGCCTGCGGCGCGCTGCCGTTCCAGCGCAGATCCGCAAAGCGATCTATACGCTTGATGTCGATGCCCTAGAACAGGCGGCAACGCCTGTCGATGATCTCTTTCGCAGTTTTGGATTGATGCAAGATGAGCCTTGAGGAATTTCACCACAGTTTTCGCGCGCTGGTGCATGGCACGATCGCGGAACGTGTCCAGGCCAACGAAGGGCCGTTCCCATCCGAAGAGCTCGTCTTCGCCGAACTGGTCATGGAGCATGTCGCTAACGCCGGCATCTGCGAGCCGGCCACGATCTGCCACTGGAGCGGCACGGTTCAAGGAAAGATCAGGATCACCGGCTACGCGCTGTCGTCAGACGAGACGCGGCTAGACCTGTTCGTCACACATTACCTTGGGACCGAAGAGATTTCTCCTGTCGGAGACGCTGTCATAGGAAGCGTTGCTGCCGAAGGCGTCCGGTTCCTGTTCCACGCGTCGAACGGCAAACTCCTTGGTAAGGTGGAACCGTCGCATGATGTCCATGGCCTGATCAGCACCGTCGCCAACCTCTGGGCCGACCTCGATCAGCTTCGGGTCTTCGTCATCACCGACGGGAAGACCAAGGCCAAACAGTTTTCGACCAAGGAGGTTCACGGCCGCGTCGTCGCCATCGAGGCGATGGACATCGAGCGGCTGTATCGCCACACGGTTGGCAAACCGCGCGAAGAGGTTGCCATCAGTTTCGAGCAGACCATCGGCCGTCCTCTGCCTTGCGTGCATGTCCCCGATCCTGATGCTGACTACGAATATGCACTGGCCGCGGTTCCGGGTCCGGTAATCCGCGGCCTTTACGAACGCTTCGGCAGCCGCTTACTCGAAGCAAACGTCCGCACCTTCCTCGGAGCACGGGGCAAGGTGAACAGGGGTATCGCCGAAACGCTCGCGCGTGAACCCGAGCATTTCATGGCCTTCAACAACGGCCTCGTCCTCGTCTGTGACGAAGCCGCCTTCGGACGCTGCCAAGACGGTAGCATCGGAATTTCGTTGCTGAAAGGTCTGCAGATCGTCAACGGCGGTCAGACAACCTCCTCGATCTATTTCGCCGCACGGGAGAACCGGACGCTCGATCTGGGCAACGTCATGGTGCCGGCAAAAATCATCATACTCAAAGGAGCGGAGGAACTGGGCCGGGAACGGTTGATCGCGAACATCTCGCGCTTCGCGAATAGCCAGAATGCGGTCAAGACCTCCGACCTTTCGGCGAATAGGCCGTTCCATGTCCAGCTGGAGAAACTGGCCAATGATACTTGGTGTCCGGACGGCGTCGGGCGCTGGTTCTACGAACGCGCGTCCGGAGCCTATCAGGTGATGATGCTGCGGGAGGGCACGACGCCCTCCCAGAAGAAGAAGATCGCCGACGCCATTCCGACAAGACGCAAGCTGTCGAAAAACGACGTGGCCAAGTATCACGAAGCTTGGCGCGGCAAGCCGGCCCAAGTCGCGCTTGCGGGAGAGAAGAACTTCGCGGCCTTCATGGCGGCGCTCGACGACGGCTCAGCGATCGTGCCCGAACCGCTCGACGCCGGCTGGTATCGAGCAATGATCGCGAAGGTCATCGTGGCCAAGACCTTGGAGGCCATGATCAAGACCAAGGACGCCAAGGCCGTTTTCCGACAGGGCTATGCCAACATCGCGACCTACACGGTCTCAGTGGTTTCGGAACGGCTGGGTGATCGGATCGATTTCGAACAGATCTGGAAACGCCAGCGCGTGTCGAACGAATTCCAGCGGCTGCTCTACGACTGGGCCACCGAGGTGAACCGGATTTTTGAGCAGGTTGCTCCTGGACGACAGATATCCGAAGTGGCAAAACGCCCCGAGATGTGGCCGAAGGTGCGGGCTGGGACATACTGTGATCCTAGAACGGATATCCCCGAACTTGGCGGGTGAACGCCTCGCAGCAGATGGTGGGCACTGCATGTGCCCACCGCCGCGCCGGCAGAACGCTTGGTCTGGTTCCGACGCCCGATCCCAGGACGCTGCCGTTCCCCGACTTCCGCCCGCAGCCACCAGATCGCCCAAAGAAGCGCGCGGTTCGGATGATTACAGTTTTGCGAGGTGATCGAGGATCACCCACATCTGCGCCGACGACGTGAGGGTGAAACGCACCAGATCTGTATGGGCGAGATCGCGCATGGACTTGAGGGCAGCGTGACGGCCATAAGACGGATTTTTCCCGTCCTCAGGCGTTTGATACAAAGATGACGCCAAGTAGAGGTGAAATTCGATGTCCTCATCCATCAGGTCCCGGGCGAAGCGGCGTTCCACCCATAGACAGCACTTGGTCTTCTCACTTTTCTCGAACATCAGGCCGATGCGTTCGCCACTGGCGGATCGCAGTAAGTATCGCGCGGCAAACTTTCCCTGATGCCCGGCGGGATGCTCGACTGCCATACTGTCGAGCAGCGCCAGACAGGCCGCTTTCAGTTCCTCGCGCGACATCATTACAGACGTCATGCAGCCGCGCCCCCAACCAGCGCGAGCAGTCGCTTGCGGATCAGCTTTTCCCGCTCACGCACGAATTCCGGAAGCTGGAGAACATCGCACAGGTCCAGCCGTTCCGGAATCATGTGCTGGTCGTAGAAATCGACGTGACGACCTGTGATCCACGACCGGAAGGGCAGCGCACCCTTCTCTATGTTCTCGTCGCCGCGCAGCAGTTGCAGGTTGCCGAGGCTGTTCACGGCGCCAAGGATTTCCTGGATGCGGTGTTCCGGCAGGTTGCGGCCGCGCAGCACATTCTTCTGCGCGTCAGCCTGCGGGATGATGTGATCGACATGCCAGGTTGAGCCGTTCCAGTCGATATCCTGATAAAGCAGCGACAGCGCGACGAACGTGCGGGGTCTGCCGTATTGCATCTCGAACAGTTCTTCGATCGTGCGCTCGTCCACCTGCGACAGGCGGCCGCCCTTGGCCATGGCATCGAACAGCTTCCCGGTCGGGAAGTCCCGCCCGACGCGCAGGTGATCGCGGATCGTGGCGCGGGCGGTCGCAATCGTCTGGTCGGAATGTCCGACGAAAGCGCTGACCAGCAGGCTATTCACCAGCCAGAGGTGCATCGCGGACGCATTGGCGCGCTCGAATTCGCTGGAACCGCGGAAATCGAAATCGGGCGTGTTGTAGATGTAGTAGACCAGCGGCAGCACGGCATTCAGCGAACCGAGGTTGTCGCCAGTGATGCCGTGCCGGTTCAGCAGCCGGAAGGTGTTCTCGACGGCGCGCTTGATCTGCGCCCAGTTGGCCTCGATCTTGGCGATCGCCTCAGCCGTGAAGTTCTTGACGTTGTAGACGATATCATAGTCGCAGACGACCAGGCAAGCCTTCAGCACGAGATCGCGGGTGATCTTGTTTGGAGCCGCCAGCCCCTTGTTGATATGCTCCACAAAGCCGCCGATCTCCTCGCGGGCCGAGCCGCTGGACCATTTCGAGGTGATCATCGACATGAGGAGATCGGCTTTCGACAGCTTGGTGCCGCCGTCATTGGCGCGAACGAAGATGTCCAGCACCCGGTCGACCGACTGGTCATGCTCGGTGAAGAAGTTGATCCCCTCGTCTTTCCAGATGACGCGGTGCAGGCGGCGCAGCGTGTCTTCGGCCAGCCCCTTCTCCCAGTCCGACACGCCGGGATGGAACTCGGTCCGAACCTTGGCGATCAGCGCCTCCAGCCTTTCGTCTGTGGGATAGTCCAGCATCGCACCGACCTTGAACCAATGATGGCGGTGGCTGTGTGCAGGCCGACGCTCATGGAATGCGAGGCCATAGGTCACGCCGAACTCGTTGCCGTCATCGTCGTCCAGGTTCCGCGGGTCGGGATCCTTGAGGAGGTCGATGAACAGCGTCTTCGCTGACCAGGCGGCGGCATTGGTGTTGCGCGCACCCTTGGCCTTTTCCGAGAAGGTGCCGCGCAGGCCGATCATCAGCGAGGTCAGCCGTTGCTGACCGTCCAGCACCAGGATGACCTGTCGGCCATCAGCGCTGGTCGGCTCGTTCATCATGTCCGGTCGGAAGTTCTCGATGAACTTGTAGCAGCGAAGTTCCGCCCTGGTCTCTTCATCCACCGCCCAGAACATGAAGCTGCTGATCGGATAGCCCTTCAAGAGTGAGTCAAACAAGGCGACGACTTGGGCCGAGGACCAGACAAAGGGACGCTGGATGGCCGGCAGAAGGTAGCTGCGGTTCACGTCGTCGATGACGGCGCCGATGGTGCGCGAAGCATAGGGCATGAATGTGGGTCTTCCGGGAAATGGTCATGGGTCAAAGACGACCGTGCACGGCGAATGGTTAACGTTGTGTTATCAGGTGCTGGCTGTCTCAGCGCGTCTTCTGGGTCTGACTGGCCTACTCCTTGTAATCGTTCCGGTTTCTGGCCAGAGCCACCAGCAACTAGAACAACTGTTCGTGGCGCCATGTCAAGCCGTGCGGGATGGCTCTGCGCATGGACCGCAGCAACCCAGTCATCGTAGCAGCCTTCGCGGAAGCCTTGCGTGACGCACGAGTTCAGGCTGGCCTGTCCCAGGAGGAACTGGCCGGGCGGGCAGACGTATCGGTGCGGTTCATCTCGCTGCTTGAGACCGGCAAGCGCCAGCCGTCACTGAGCGCCTTGGCCGCAATCAGTGCGGGCTTGGGCATGCCGATGTCTGCGCTGGTGATGACGGTCGAGGCCAGGGTGGCAACATCTTCGCAAGATGTCCGTTAGGGCACGGTGCGTAGAGCCTCTACCGCAGCCTCCGCATGGCGAGCATGACGATGACCAGGAAGATCCAGAAGCGCGACAACGACTATTATCTTGAACGCCTGCGGTCGGATCATCCCGCGGTCTACGCCGACCTTCAGGCAGGAAAGTTCAGAAATCCCGCCGAAGCGTTTGTTGCCGCCGGCCTGCGGAGGCAAAAGTCAGCGCTCGACATGCTCCGAACGGCTTGGACAAAAGCGAGCGGTCCCGAAAGAGATGCCTTCAGGGTGCTGATTGGTTGCGCAGCACCGCCTGCGTCGGCGCCTGCAACGATGCCGCTGCCAGCAAGCACGTCGCCACCATCGTCAGCAGGCAGAGGAACTGTATCGAATACTGCCTCGCTCAGCACAATCCATGCGAACAGATATCTTACCCCAGTCGCAAAGGCGGCCATCGAAGATGTAATGGCTCGACGCGGGATCACGACCGGCATCGTAATGAGAGAGATGGGCTTCAAGCCGCTGAATGGGTCGCTTGGCATGGCCCTGTCACGAAACACCCAGTTGCGGCCGGAGATGATCGCGGCGCTGGAGAAGTGGCTGGCTGTAAACGCGATCGGGAGCGGATCGTAGATTCTCTACCGATGCATGGCTTAAGGCATCGAGGAAGTCGCCTGTGTCCACATCGCTAGAACATTCCGAAAATGGGGAGAGCCTTCATCTTCTGTTCGTCATTCTCTGGTTCCACGACCGGAGGAGGTGCAGGTTGAAGGGGAATAGTCGGCGGAAGCGGCTCGCCAGGAGCATCGTCGCGTTCAAGTTCCTCCCATTCCTGGATGCGGCTTTCAGCCTCTTCGCGTTGACGCCTTACGCCAGCAGGAGTCCATGCACGCGACCAGCCGGTCAGGACACCGCGCCTGTTCAGCAGATCGGCAAACGCACGATGTGACAGATCACGATAAACCTGATCTTCAAGCATCACGCGAGCGATAGCATCGACAATACTGTCCGACCGCTGTGCGCGGGCGCGTTTCGACGCAGCATTGGCCGCTTTGCGATCAGCTTTCGAACCGAGTTTCACGCCGGACATCTTGATCTCATCGAGAGCCTTGACGGTGCCCAAGCTGGTGGCCTTGCCAACACGCTGACCGACAGCGACGGCATCAAGCACCTCGGACCGGGAGAGCATCTTGTTGTCCTGTATCGAGAGGATAGGAACAGTGACAGATTGAAGCCAGCGTTCCGCCACTGCGAAATTACGAAACAGCCTGGTCGCCTCGGGAACGATCAGACAGGCACCTTCTCTGACAGCCCATCTGAGCGCGTCGTTCAATCCGGGACGACGCTCAATGCTGAAATTACCCATTGCCGAACAGGTATCGTCACAGATGCACAGCAGCCTGATCCCACGGTCGGCACAGTATCGACGGATCTTCTCTGCCTGTCGTTCGAGGGCGTGGTCTCCCTCGTTCTGTCTCTCGGTCGAAACCCTGATGTATCCGACGGCGGTAGTGGGTGTGGTCATGGTTCTTCTGTCGTCTTGGACCGGAACAAATGCATACGGTTCCAGAGGGTTTCTGTTAGTCTGCAAATGATACGTTATCGGAACATTTATAGCAATCCAGGAAGATGACTGCAGCGCGACTGTAGTGGGGCTCTGACCTCTCAGTTGAGCCCGCCCCACCCGCCGGAGCTTTGCGGCCGGTCATCCCGCGTGATGCGATCGAAATAGTCACGCATCGGCAGGCTGAACTCGGTCCGCAGCGCGCTCTCGACGACGCGGGCCTGGGCGTGAAGGCCGTCCGCAAGTTCCTTCGACGCCAGTTGCGAAGCCGCTTCGGCGATCCGCTGTGCCAAGGATGCGATCTGCCGGATCACACGGCCGACCTGTGGCTTGGCGAAGCCGAGGTCGAAAAGAAGGCCGCGCAGCGCGTCCGGCGTCACGTCCTCGGCGAATTCGGCGTCGCCGTGCCTGAAGGCCAGCTGGTGCGTGACGCTGCGATCCATGAACACCGGGACGACATCATAGAGCGGGGCCAGCGATGTGCCGCCATCGCGATGGATGACCGAGCCGTTCTTGCCATGATTGTCCGAGTTCCCGACCAGCAGGTTGAACAGGATGTGCTGCAGGACGTCACGTTGGAACAGGCTGGGGACGGACGCCTGAAGCGCAATGGACGCAATGGCGGCCGCAGAAAATAGGTGTGCGGGGTTGTCGCTGTTCCGTTCGTATTTCAGGCGAGGCGGCAGGCCGAGTGCCTGGCAGAAATCCTCGGTATGGACCCGCGAGATCACGCCCTCGCCGCCGATAGCCTCGACGCTCCGGTCGAAGCGGGTGGACAAGAGCGCATTGATGCGCCGCCCCTGCAGATCGAATACCAGCGGCTTGCACGCGGCGATCCTGATCCCGCAGACCTTGGCAATCGCCAGCAGGGCCGTTTCGTGCCGCGTGATCTGCGGGTCATCGGCGGGAGAGACCTTGAGAATATGGGTGGTCGGCGCACGAGATCCTGCCTGCGGAAGGTAGAACCGCCCCTCATGCGCGACGACCGCGATCTTGCCCTGCACGCCAGCGACCGGCGAGGGATCGCGCGTGTCGTCCGGCAGCCGCTTGTGCAGGTGGAGCGACAGGATGATCTCGTTCAGCCTCTCCTGGGTCAGCGGGTCGTAGTCCTGCGGAAACCGGCCCGGAACCTTCGCCGGCCCTGTGCCCTCGGGCGTGATTGAGACGGCGCCCGGGCAATCCGCCCCGAGGTGCCAGAGCAGGCCGCCGATGTCGTCGCGGTCAAGTCTGTAACTGTCGAGGACGCGGTCAAGACCCGGGCCTTCGAACAGGAGGTTCGCGAAGTATCCGCGGCAGTCGGCGTCAGAGAACGCCCCGGTGCGGACGGGCAAAGAGAGCGAGAGCCGGTGCCTCCGGTCGGCGCCATCGGCATAGGTGAAGCTGAGAGTCTTGTCCTCATGGCGCGTCAGGGCACCCACCGGCGTCGTGCAGCCTTCGATCCAGACATCCATCCTCATGCCCGCGGCTCCGCGACGAGGTCGATGCCAAGCGCCGAGCAAAGCCGCAGATAGGTGTCCAGCGTCGCCTTCGCCGTGCCCCGCTCGATCTTCGAGAGGTTCCCCTGATCCACACCTGCGATGCTGGCCAGATCACCCTGCCGGATGCCAAGCGTCTCGCGGCGCCTGCGGATCAGGGTTCCCAGCTCGGTAGCGGCTTCGATCTTCATGGGCGTATCGCATTTGGTAAATCTGCCAAAATGTAGTTACTCGGGCCCGCAAGGTCAAGAATTTTGGTTGATCACCCAAAATGTGATCATACGAGCTTCGAACGAAACACATTTTGGCCCTAGGACCAAAATCCGACCGAAGATGCTAAGCCACCCGCCGTCAAATGGAGAAACTCACCGCCCCTGCGCCATCGCCCGCAGCCAGCTGGCGAAGCTCGCCTCAGTGACGACGCTGGCGGCGATGTCCTCCATCATGCGCACGCCCTCCTTCGGCTCCGGCCGCAGGTTCACCCCGTTCAGCCGCAGGAAGGTGAAGCAGGCGACGAAGGCCGTGCGCTTGTTTCCGTCGACGAAGGCATGGGCCTTGCTGATCCCGAAGGCATAGGCGGCGGCGATGTCGAATACGTCGGGGTTGCCATAGGCCGCGAGGTTCATCGCCCGCGCGCAGCCCATTTCCAGCAGCGCCGAGTCACGCATGCCGGACGCGCCGCCATGGCGCGAAATCTGACGGTCGTGGCTGACCGTCAGCGCCCGGAGGGGCACCCATATCCAGTCGGTCATGCCAAGGCCTGCAGCAGGTCGCGGTTCTCGTCCATCACGATCTCGGCCGCTGCGAGGGCTGCCTTCAGGCCGGGATCTTCCGCCATGAGCTTCAGCCCGCCATCGTCGGTGCGCACGACATAGAGCGTGTCACCCTCCTTGGCGTCGAGCAGCGTCAGCATCTCGGTCGTCAGCGTCATCACCGCCGAATTGCCGACCTTGCGGATTTTGGTTTCGATCATGACAGCCTCCGTATGTGGATCAGTATATACGTTCGCCGTGGGCGCGGGCAAGTCCGAAGGCTTCGGGCGGATGGCAGACAGGGGCGGCTAGCATGGAGAAAGCGCGAAGTGCGCGCCACGCCCTCCTGCCACCCCTTCAACCGCAACCAACGTGCGTGCGCAGGCTTCGTGACCGACAACAATACCACCGACACCTCGCCAGACTCGCTGGGGCGACCGCCGAGGCGCATCCATGGTTCGGGTGGTGGTCATGGTGCGGTCGAACCGAACGAGCTGCCAGTGACCGCCCCCTGCAATCCCGGCGTCCACACCGGGCGCTTCATACCGGAGACGCTTCATCCCGATCCGCACTTTCTGTTGAAGATCAACTTATACATATCGGTAACCTATATAGTATTAGAAGAGACGGATCGGGATGAGCGTCTGATCGGGCTGTCTCCGGGATGAGTTCCAGTGCCGCCTCTCGGTTCCGCGGATCGTCCCCGGTCGCATCAGCGCTGTCTTCGGCCGGCTGTCGTTCGATAGGCCGCCGGTGGATTTCGATCCTCGTGCTCATACCAAGGTCCGTCTCTTCGGGGAAAAACGGATTTCTGGCGCTGAAAACGTAAACTTCATGTTAAGATTCATTGGCGGCAACCAACAAAACAAGGGGTTTCGTGTCTCGGAATCTTAACATCGCTCGCGCACCACACCCCGAAATTGGACGCGATCTGCTCCGAAATGTTACGTTTCTGGGCGGAAACTTGACGCGGACAGGTCGAAACGTAACCTTGTGGACAGAAAAGGCGACATCTTTCGGTCGGATGTAAACCCGCATGTCACCTGCCGAGCGCCGCCGCCCGCCGCCGGGCCTTCTCCACTGTGAACTTCGCCACCCTGGCTGCCTCTTGCGCCGTTGCGAAGCTGCCGATGTTCACCCGCTGCCCTTCGACCTCGACCATCGCGTCAAAGTGGTCCCCGACCCGCCAGACGCCCGGTTGACCGGCGGGCTCCGCAAGCAGCGGCCGATGGGCGCGCTTCTGGCTGCGATCTCCTTCGCGCAGGTTCGACCAGCGGTTGTCGCTGCGGTCACCATTGACATGCGCGATGTTCCAGCGTGGCAGCGTGCCCGTCATCCAAAGCCAAGCGAGCCGGTGCAGCAGGTGCCGTTCATTGTCGATGGAGACCTTCAGAAAGCCCCGCGCATCATGCGCCGTCCCCGCCACCCGGCCCTTCCGCGCACCACGGGAGAAGGTGAAGCTCCCAGTCTCGGGATCGTAGTGCAGGACTTCGCGCAGGCGTTTCTGGGTCAGCATCGATTTCCTTCCGGTTGATCTTAAGGTCTTTATGTCTGGAGGCGGACTTCGTCAGCCGGGACACGAAATTTCCGCTCGGATGCGCTTGGAGATTACGACGAGAGGATCTACTATGCCCTCGAGGCGACAGACCGGCTGCAACAGCGCCTCCCCGTCCGCAGGCCAATGCCAGTGGATCCGCGCGAGCGGTGGGAAACTTGGGTCGTCGGATCCAGAGGGCCACCTGCGGGTGGTCCTTATCTTTCTCGGAGATTTGAGCTGCTGACTGCCTCGCTAAGACATCAGCCTCGGCACCCGGATCTCGATGGACGACAATGGACGCTGTCTCGACTACATCTTCATCGAACGCCTTTGGCGGTCCCTGAAGTATGAATGCGTCTGTCTGCACCCTTGGGAGACCGGCTCTCAGGCCAAGGCTGGCATCGGGCGCTGCACTACCTTCCACAACCACCAACGCTCCCACACCGCCCATGGCGGTCAACCGCCCGCGGTGGTCTACTTCAACGCCATCGAGACCGACCAGCAGGTGCAGGCAGTAGCTTAGACCAGCTGGAAACCTGTCCAACGATCGAGGAGTAGCTCAGATGCGCCTAAACTTCTGAACTGGTGAGTTAGGTTTGAAAACTGAATGGCGACCAACGCGGCGTTGCATTGCGAAACTTGCGGTCTTGCATTCTCGGGGCTTCATTGATCACATGAATAGGCCCACTGCACTTTTCCAGGACTGTCGAACTCAAAGGTTTCCTTTTGTCGTTTCGGTTCATTCATTCCAGCGATCTGCACCTCGGTCGCCGCTTCGGCAACATCCCCGAGCCGCCGGACGGAAACCTTCGTGGGCGGCTGATGGAGGCGCGGTTCGACAAGATCCGGCGACTTGCCGAGGCTGCACGCGACCATGGCGCCGCGCATGTGCTGTTGGCGGGCGACACCTTCGACTCCGCGACCCCGTCGCGGCAGGTGCTGCGTCAGGCTCTGGCCGCGATGCGCGAGGCGGAGGCCGTGCAGTGGTGGCTGCTGCCCGGCAACCATGACAACCTGCGCAACGCCGAGCCGGTCTGGGACGAGATCGGCCGCGATGCCCCGGCCAACGTCCACGCCCTGCGCAGCACGGACCCGGTCTCCCTCATCGCAGGCGTGACACTTCTCCCCTGCCCCGTTCCCGTGCGCGCCTCAGGCCGCGATCTGACCGAGGCTTTGCCCCGCATCGCCACGCCCGAGGGCACGCTCAGGGTCGGACTTGCCCATGGCGGCGTGGTCGACTTCACCGAAAGCGGCGAGCAGATCCCGCCGGACCGCGACCGCAGCGCCGGGCTGGACTATCTGGCGCTAGGCGATTGGCACGGGCGGCTGCAGGTTTCGGCGCGGACGCAGTATTCGGGTTCGCCCGAGCAGGACCGCTTCAAGCATGGCGCAAGGGGCCAATGCCTGGCCGTGACGCTCTCCGCGCCCGGGGCCAAGCCCGAGGTGACCGGCATCGAAACCGGCAGCTTTCTCTGGGCGGACATCGCCCTGCCGCTGCACGAGGGCGAGGACCCCGCCGCTGCGCTGGACGCGCTGCTGCCCGTGACCGAACGGCGCAACACCCTGCTTCTGGTCCGAGCGGGCGGCTGGGCTTCGCTTGCCGGTCATGCGGCCCTGCGCCGGGCAGCCGAACAGCACGGCCCCGAGTTTGCCTTGCTGGACATGGTGACGGACGGGCTGGGGACGCTGCACGACGTCACCGACCTGGACGCGATCGACCACGGCGGCGCAATGCGGCTGGCGGCCGAGCAGCTGATGGGCGAGGTCGGAGATGCCACGCTGACCGAAGAAGACCGCACCATTGCCGCAGCGGCGCTGAACCGGCTCTATGCCTACTCCGTCAACGGTGCGCGATGAAACTGCGCGCGATCACCCTGAAGGACGTCCGCCGGTTCATCGACCCGGTGCGCATCGATGGCTTCGACGACGGCGTGAACGTGCTGTGCGCGCCCAACGAATTCGGCAAGTCGACCGTGTTCGACGCCCTGCGCGCCCTGTTCTTCGTGCCCCATGGGTCGCGCGGCAAGGAGATCGGCCAGCTCCGGCCGCATGCTGGCGGTGCCCCCGAGATCTGTGTCGAGATCGAGACGCAGGCCGGCACCTTCCGCATCTCGAAACGATGGTTCAGCAAGCCCGAAGCCCGTGTAACACGCGCGGGCGTTGTGGTGGCGCAGGCCGACGAGGCCGAGGCCTGGATTGCGCGGCTGCTCGGCACGAGCGACGGCGGGCCCTCGGGCCTTCTCTGGGTCCGGCAAGGGCTGACCGGCCTTTCCGACGGCAGCACCAGGGAACAGCAATCCGCCCGAGACGCCCGGCGCGACCTGTTGTCGTCGGTGACCGGCGAGGTAGAGACGCTCACGGGCGGACGCCGGATGGATGCGGCACTGGCCCGCTGCAACGAGGAACTTTCCGCCTACGCGACCGGAACCGGGCGGCCGCGTGCGGGGGGGCCATGGGCCGAGGCGGCGCAGACGGTCGACATGCTGGCTGCAGAACGGGACCAGCTTGCCCGCCGGGTCGAGACCCTGCAGGCGGCCCTGGTCGAGCGTGCGCAGCTTCGCCGCGAACTCGCCGAACTGGAGACGCCAGAGGCCGTGGCCGACCGCAAGGCCCGACTCGAGACGGCGGTCGCGGACCATCAGATCGCAATGTCCCATGCCGAACAGGCCAGTGCAGCCGAAAAGGCGCTTCAGGCCGCAACCCTAACCGCAGACCGCTCCCGCGCGGATCTTGCGACGTTGCGGACGGTCAGGAAGGACCTCGCGCTCGCGGTTGAAAAGGATGCGGACGCGAGGCTCCAACTTCAGACGGCCCAGGCGGCACTTCTTGAAGCCGAGACAGCCCTGAGCGAGGCCACAACCGCCCATGACGCCGCTGAACAGGGCCGCAGGCACGCCGAAGACAAGCTGCGCCGCGCGCAGGCTCGCACCGCCCTGACCGCAGCGAATGCTCGGCGCGCCGAGCTTGAGGACCGGCTTTCCGCCGCCCGCCTTGCGCGTCAGGCGGCAGAGACCGCGACGGCCGAGTCCTCCATCGGCCCGGATGATGCGGCCCTTGACCAGCTGCGCGCCCTGTCCGCAGCACTGACAACCGCGCGCGTGCTGCGCGACAGCACCGCGACCCGCGTCACCATGCGCTACGCCCCTGGCCAGGGCGGCAGCGTCCTTGCTGGAGAGGTGCCGCTCGCCCACGATATCGTCCAGCCGATCCACACCGAAACCGTGCTGCATATCGCGGGGCTGGGTGATCTGGTCGTGCATCCGGGCGAAGGCCCAGGGGGGCGGGCCGATGTGGAACGGGCCGAGGCTGATCTTGCCAAGGCCCTTGGCGCGCTTGGCCTGGCCTCGATGCAGGATGCGATCCGCGCCCACGGCATACGCAAAGAGGCGCTGGACAGCCTGAACAGGATTCGCGCCGAACTCGCCGCCCTCGCCCCGAAGGGCCTTGACGACCTGCAACGCCAACTCGCCGCACTTCCCGGACCTGCGGAGAATGACCCCGCCGACGTGCCGTCGGTGGACGAGGCCGAGACCACGCTGCAAGCGGCCAGCGCACGGGCGGGCGACCTCGGCGCGGCGAAAGAGGCTGTGCGAGAACGTCGCGACCGCGCCAGGACGGCGCAGGCAGAGGCGATGGTTCGCCAGGAAGCCGCCGTCGAGCGCCTGACCGGCACCCGCACGGCGCTGGACCGGCTGGCGATCCGGGACGAGGCCGACCTTGCCGCCCAGGCGGAAAGCGCGGATGCCGCACGCGCACTGGCGGCGGCAGACCTCCAGCGCCTGCGCGCGACCGCGCCGGATATCCGCACCACCGAGGCAACGCTCCGGCGGGTGCAGTCGGTCGAGGTGTCCGCGCGCAAGCGCATCGACGAACTCCGCCCCGCAATCGCGGCCCTGAACGAACGGATCAGCGGGAACTCGGGCGAGGCGGTTGAGGAACGGCTGCAAGAGACCGAGGAACGGCTGCAAACCGCCCGCGCGCATCTGCTCCGCGTGGAGCGTGAAGTGAAGGTGCTGCGCCGCCTGCAGGCCGCGCTCGAGTCCGCACGCTCCGAAGCCCGCGACCGCTATTTCGAACCCATCGCCGAGGAACTGCGCCCGCTTCTGAGCCTGCTCTGGCCGGACGCCGAACTGAACTGGGCGGACGACACGCTGCTGCCGCAGTCACTGATCCGGAGCGGTCAGGAAGAAAGTATGGACGTCCTGTCTGGCGGCACGCAGGAACAGATCGCCTTCCTCGTGCGCCTGGCTTTCGCAAGACTGCTTGCCAAGGACGGCCGCCACGCGCCGGTCATTCTGGACGACGCGCTGGTCTTTACCGACGACGACCGGATCGAAAGGATGTTCGACGCGCTGCACCGGCAGGCGGGAGACCTGCAGATCATAGTTCTCAGCTGCCGACAGAGGGCATTCCGGGGATTAGGCGGCACGTCGCTGCAGATCAAGTCGATTGGCGGATGAGAGGAACACGCAATTTGAGTCTGAACGACACGGTCGGGCGGGAAGCGGACCCGAGCATCCGCAGCATGATAATCCTGTCAGCTTTCGTGGAACTCCCCGTTTTCGTCAGCCGTCAGAGGCAAGCAATTTAGCCTTGTAGGAGAGAGAGTATGGCCAAGGATCTACTCGGTTGGGCCGCGGAACAGCCCGACTGGGTAAGGGACAGCCTGCGACGGATCGCCATCGCGGCGAACTATTTGGTCGAGCAGGCGGACGCCGACTGCATCCTCGACAACGTGCGTGCCGCGGCGAGGGCTGCCTCGCCCGTTCACCCCATGATTTCCATCGATGCTTCACATATCGGAGGCGGATTTCAGGAGGCGCAGCGAACCGTGCTGGTGCAGCTTGGTCCGGTGCAGAACATCGACCGGCTCGCCGGTGACCAGAAGCTGCGCATGGCTGCAGTGGGTATCACACTGGTGTATGGGGAGAACGGGAGCGGGAAGAGCGGATACACACGCATTGCCAAGCGGCTGTGCCGCAGCCTCACCGCGGACCAACTGCGGGGGAACGTCTTCGACGCCACCGGCGGGCCAATGCGGGTGCAGGTGCGTTATAAGGTCGGCGACGATGCGGTGACCGACATCGAGTGGGATCCCGCGACCCCCGCACCCTCGCAGCTCCGTCAGATTTCAGTTTTCGATAGTCACAATGCCCGACTCTACGTCGATGGCGAGAATAGGATCGCCTACCTTCCCCGCGAAATTGCGATCCTCGAGCACCATGGCGAACTGTGCCAGAGGATGGCCGCGAAGTTCTCCGAAGAAGAGAAGGCCCTCGCATCGCGGCTGCGCGTCCCGCTGCCAGCGGGCTACACTTCAGGTAGCACTGTCTCATTGACGCTGGCCAGACTTGACCCAAAGGCCTCTTCGCTGCCGACCGAGGACGAACTTCGCAAGCTAACTGAACTTTCCGAAACGGAAATGGACGAACTCGCCCGACTGGAGGCCGAACTCGCTGCCGATCCTGTCGCCTTGGTGGCGACGCATCGCCGGGCCGTCGCGGTGCTGAAGCGCGTGTGTGAAGTGCTTGGTGGCCTTAGAGAAGGGCTTTCGGAGACCGTTGGCGCAGCGATGACGTCCGCCCGGCGGGAGATGCTCCTGGCTGAGGAGGCTGAGAGGATCGCGGCATCCGCCAGCTTTACAGACGAACCCGTCGCGAACGTCGGCAGCCCGGCATGGCGCTTCTTATTCGAGGCAGCGCGCAAGTTCGCGGCTGTTGGAATGGAGGCAGCGCCCGAGCGTCTGCCCGAGAGGACCGGCGACCTCTGCCTCCTGTGCCTCGAGCCTCTCACCTCGTCAGGCGCTGCTCGACTAGCGCGCTTCAACGACTTCGTGAGTGGTGAGGCCACAAAGCGCGCCGACGCTGCGCGCAAAGCACTTCAGGGGCTTCTTGCGCAAGTCGAGCAGGTCAAAGTGCCCGACGTTGCGGTCGTCGAAGAGAGCCTAGCCGCCTACGGCCAACTCAACGCCACGCGTGCGGACACCGTGGTCGAAATCATTAGGATCTTGCGCGAATTCGATACGAGGCGAGCCGCTCTGCTTAACGAAACTGCGAACCCGGCGCCCGCTCCGGATGTCGCCGCGATTATCGCGAAGGCATCCGCCGAACTCGTCCGTCTAGAGGAGGAGGCCGCATTGCTACAGCGAAGCGCCTCCCACACTGAGGCGCTGGATGCCAACCGGGCGCGGCTCGCCGAACTCAAGGACCGGGCGAAGCTCGCAATCGACCTCGAGACGGTCCTTCAGCGTCTTCGTGACGTCGTGGAGCAAAGATCGCTGGCGAGCTGCCAGACACAAGTGGCGACTCGTTCGATCTCGACGCAAATCACCGCCCTCCGCAAACAGCTTGTGACCGAGGAGCTGGAACGCCGAATAGCCGAGGAAATCGGTTCGCTCGACCTGAACCACCTCCCATTTAAGGTCAGCGATTTGAGTTCGGGCGCCAGGAGCCTGTTCTCGGTGGGTCTTCAAGGTGCCGGTGCCGTGAAGAACAACCAGGTCCTTTCTGAGGGTGAGCAGCGAGCGCTGGCGCTCGCCTGCTTCCTCGCGGAGATCGGAGGCCATGACCCGCGCTACGGTATCATCATCGACGATCCGGTGTCCTCGCTCGATCACCTGCGCATTCGCAAGGTCGCCCAGCGTCTCGTCGCCGAGGCGAAGAAAGGGCGGCAGGTCATTATCTTCACGCACAACCTGGTATTCTTCAACGAGGTGGTGTCGGAGGCAGCTCGAGCTGGGGAAGTCGCGCCGATCATTAAGTCGGTCGTTGCAAAGACCCTCGCCGAGGGGTTCGGCGTGATCCGCGAGAACAGCGAGCCCTGGGTCGCCGACCTGAACGCACGGATCGGGTCGTTGCAAAAGCGCGCTAAGGATCTCAAGGCCGTAGCTGACTTTGACACAGATGAATACCGACGGCAGGCAAAGGACTTTTACTCGGACCTGCGCGAGTCGTGGGAACGGGCGGTGGAGGAGGTTGTCTTTCGGAAGACCGTTCAAAGGTTCGTGCCCGACGTGATGACGCAGCGCCTTAAAGAAGTTACCGTCACCGACGAAGACTACCGGACCATATACTTCGCGATGAAGCGAGCGTCAGAAAGGTCAGGCCACGACATGTCTGCTGGCAGAGATTTGCCGCAACCTTCTCCGGATGAGATGGCAGCTGACCTCAAGGTGCTCGAAGACTTCAGAAACGAGCTCGACAAGAGGAAGAAGGCAACCTCCGCCGCGCGATCCGCGCTCGAGAACCCGGTGGGCGCAACGCTGGTGTAAGTCGCCGCGCATCGAAAGGGTCAGCGTTTCGGACGTCTGGTTTCACCGCTTTTACGAGTGAATGGTGGTTAGATCCAGACGCCCCAAAAGTGGTCCTTGGTAGATGCTGCAGCGACAGTCTTGCGCTGCACTCCGCGCCCGCGCCGCTCGTCGTGCTGCGGACCCCGCGACAAGCATCTTCGGACCGGGACTGGTCATGCGGTATGCCAGACACCAAAGTTGGCTCCAGGTGGATTCCAGCCCCACAACAAAAAGGGAGTGGCAGGTTCAGGCATCCCCGATCGGCTGGGGCTGAAAGCACCCCCATCATGGTTTGCTGAATTTCCTAGGACTTCGGTCTTCACGAGGTCCCAATACCTCAAGTAAAATCCCCACCCGACCGCTCTGCTGCACTCCGGTAGGTAAGTCTAATGACGAACCACATGAGCGAGAACATGACCAACCCTTTCCAGAACACCGCGACCGCGAAGCTGATCGCAGACCGCATCCGTGATCTGTCGCACAGCAAAACCCAGGCTGAGATCGCCAGCGAGGCGGGCTTTGCCAATGCGAACATGATGAGCTTCCTCAAGAACGGTCGAAACAAGGTGCCCCTCGACCGTGTGCCCTCGCTGGCGAAGGCGCTGGAGGTCGATCCGGCTTACCTGATGCGTCTGGCGCTCGACCAGGCGGTCGGCGCGACGGCGGCGAAGGCGATCACCGAGATCTTCGGCTCGCCCACGACCGAGAACGAACGCGGCTGGCTGACCGAGCTGCGCGATGCGTCGGACAACAGCGACCCGCGGCTGACGGCGCGGTCGCGGGCGGTGCTGCGGGGGATCTTCGGGAAATGAATGGCTCTCACGGCAAAAGCCCTGGGACAAGCGGGACCATGGGACAGCGTCATCATATCGACAGCGACACGGAAGAGATTTTCATCCTTCCCACGGCTCCCGCTGGAACGTGGGACCAGCTCACGACGAACGAGAAGGCGTGGATCGAGTTCATCCGGGTGATCTCCTGCGGCAGCGACCCGAGGGTCACCCCGACCCGCGTGCGGGCGCTGCGCGAACTGCTGGACGCGGGATGAGGCGTCGGGCGAGGAAAGGTCAGCCGGTTCCCGGGAATCGGCTGACCTGACCAGGCGATTACATCTGGCAGCCTGAAGTCCAGAACGGCGACACTTGCTGGCATGGGAGCGAAAATAGTGGTGCCAGAATCAGGGCTCCAGAAGGTGCCAGAACGTCATATAACATATTGATTTTGTTATAATCATCTAGAGTTCAATCCTCTCTTGCAGCACCATAAATCTCTCTGAATCAATCGGATCAGTGACGCGCCCTGCGGGCTGTGGCTTTTGGCGTTGGTCCTGCGGGTGGACGGATGGGCCGGTCAGGGCTGGGCATCGTGCCGTCCTGCTGAACAAGCGGGTTGCCGCCGGGGCAGATATGCACGGCAGCCCCGCCCCCGGGACGGGGGCGGGGCGCTGGTCGGGGCCGGCGTTTAGGCCACGAAATCGAAGCTGCGGTTCAGGGGCAGCGTTCTGGCGCGGGTGCCGGTCAGGTCGAAGAGCGCGTTGGCCAGTGCCGGGGCGGCGGGCGGGGTGCCCGGCTCCCCTACCCCGCCCATATGGCCGAACTTGCCGTTGTTCTGCAGGATCGCCACCTCGAACGCCGGGGTGTTGTGCATGCGCAGCCCGTCGTAATCGGGGAAGTTCGTCTGCTGAACCGCCTGATCGGCAAAGGTAATCTCTCCCTGCACCGCGGCGGACAGGCCATAGATCATGGCGCCCGTCATCTGCGCCTCGATGATGCCGGGGTCCAGCGCCAGACCGGGATCGCAGGCGATCCAGGCCCGCGTCATGCGGATGCCGCGGTCGGTCTGCGCCACTTCCATCACCTGCGCCACCGGCGTGCCGAAGGAATAGCAGAAGGCCACGCCGCGCCCGTAGCCCGGGCGCTTCAGCCCGGACCAGCCCGACATCTCGGCCACCTTGGTCAACAGCGCGGCCGAGGGGGCGTGGGTTTCGGCCATCAGGTCCAGCCGGAACTGCAGCGGATCGGCACCGGCGGCATGGGCCATCTCGTCGATGAAGCTTTCCAGGAAGAAGGCGTTCTTCGAACTGCCGACTGACCGCCAGAAGCCCAGCGGCACCGTCAGATCGGCCTTGTGGCCGTCATAGCGGTAATGCGGCAGGCCATAGGGCTGGTCATAGCCGCCTTCGACAATCGCCCGGTCCGGTCCGGGCGGGGCAAAGCCGAACAGCCGCGGCCCGGCCGAGGCCAGCACCGAAGGCGCCGCCACCTGCCCCCAGACCGCGGTAGCCTTGCCGCCCGCAATCCGGCCGCGGAACCGGGCCAGAGCGGCGGGGCGGTAGAAGTCCTGCGTCATGTCCTCTTCCCGGCTCCAGGTCAGCTTGACCGGCACGCCCGGCATGGCCCGGGCCAGCCGCGCGGCCTGAACCGCCGGCGTCGGGTCGGTCCGCCCGCCAAAGCCGCCGCCCATGACGGGGGTGTGCAGGGTGACCTGTTCGGCGGCCACGCCGGCAGCCTCGGCACAGGCGGCGCGGGTCATCACCGGCGCCTGATTGCCGCACCAGACCTCAAGCGTGCCGTCGGGCTTCAGAAGGGCGGTGGCGTTCAGGGGCTCCATCGCGGCATGGGCCAGAAAGGGAATGGCATATTCCGCCACAACCTCCTCGCCCCCGGCGGCGGCGGCCAGTTCGGCGCCCGCATCGCCATCGTCGCGCAGGCGCGAGTCAGGATCGTCGGCGAAGGCGGCTTCGATCGCCGCCGTCATCGCGGCGCTGTCGGCCGGATAGTCGGCCACATCCCAGTCAACCGTCACCGCCTCGGCGCCCTGAATGGCCGACCAGGTGTTGGTGGCCACCACGGCGATGCCATTGCCAAGGTCGATCACCTGTTCCACCCCCGGAACCTGCAGGGCGGCGGCGGGATCATGGCCCTTCATCGCGCCGCCCCGGCGCGGGTTCATGCGGACAGAGGCAAACTTCATGCCCGGCAGATAGGTATCGATGCCGAAGGTCGCGGTGCCGGTGGATTTCGCCTCCATGTCCAGACGCGGCATGGCCTTGCCCAGATAGCGCCAGGTGGACGGGTCGCGCAAAGCCACCTCGGCCGGCACCAGTGCGGCCGCTTCTTCGGCCAGTTCGGCATAGGTGAAGCTCTGCGCGCCGATCACCTTGCCGCCTTCGGTCTTCAGGCTTTGGGCATCGACGCCCAGACGCCGGGCGGCGGCGGCCTTCAGCGCCTCGCGCGCGCCGGCCCCGGCAAGGCGCATCTTTTCGAACCCGTCCAGCGTGCCCGAAGAACCGCCCGTCATCTGCAGCGAGAAGATCTTGGGCAGCGCCGCCAGAAGGGCACTGTGCGACTTCGGCTCGCTCGCCACCTGATAATTCGGGCGGTTTGACGCCGCTTCGGCTATGCCGGCGTTGAAATAGGCCTGCGCCGGGGGGCCGTGCATCACGCGGACCTGCTGCCAGTCCACATCCAGCTCTTCGGCCACCAGCGCGGCCAGCGTGGTGGAGATGCCCTGCCCCATCTCGGCCCGGGGGGCGATGACGGTAACGCCATCGGCGTTGATGACGACCCAGGGGTTCAGAGGCGTGCCCTCGGGGCCGGGGCGCAGCGGGTTTTCCGGCACCTCGGCCACCTTGTAGGCGCCAAAGGCCGCGCCGCCGGCGACGACCGCGCCCAGCACCAGAAACGACCGGCGGGTGATCTTCTTCCAGTTTGCCATCTCAGCCGGCCTTCATCATGGCGGCCGCCTCGTGAATGGCGGCGCGGATACGGGGATAGGTGCCGCAGCGGCAAAGGTTGCCCTGCATCACGTCATCAATGTCCTGATCGGTGGGCGCGGGATTTTCGGCCAGAAGCGCCGCCGCCTGCATGATCTGGCCCGACTGGCAATAGCCGCACTGCGCCACCTGATGGCGCACCCAGGCCTGTTGCAGCACCGCCAGATTGCCGGGCTGGCCCAGCCCCTCGATCGTGGTGATCTCGCCGGTGGCATCGCCCAGCGCCACCTGGCACGACCGCATCGCCTGCCCGTCGATCAGCACGGTGCAGGCCCCGCAGGCCGCCACGCCGCAGCCGAACTTGGTGCCCGTCATTCCCAGCCCATCGCGCAGCGCCCACAGAAGCGGCACTTCGGGCGGCAGGTCAACCGTGCGGTCCTGCCCGTTGATCTTCAGACTGATGCTCATGTCCGATCCTCCATTTCTGACATAATTGACTACCTTTGTCATATCGTCAACCGGATTTGACGCTGCCCGCCTGCTCTGCGATAACGGCGCCATGAACGACGTGGCCCGGCCCAGCGAAGACCCGAAGGATACCGCCATTCTGCGGGCGGCTTTCGAATGCTTTGCCCGCTACGGCCTGCGCCGCACCTCGATGGAGGATATCGCCAAGGGGGCCGGCATGTCGCGGCCGGCGATCTACCTGCGCTTTGACGGCAAGGAAGACATTTTCCGCGCGCTGATCCGCCAGCATTTCACCCAGGCCGAGGCTGCGGTCGAGCGGGCGCTGGCGGCGGGCGGCCCGGCCGACAAGGTGATTCTGGCGTTCTTTCACGCGCTGGACGGGCAAGCGGCCGAGTTCATGCTGACCTCACCCCACGCGGCCGAGCTTCTGTCGGGCGACGGCGCCTTCGACCATGGTGAGGTGCGTGAGGCCGAGGCGCGGCTGGTCACCCTCTTGGCCGGCTGGATCGCAGAAGGCCTGCGCGCCGGGCGGCTGAGCCTTGGCGGCATCGGCGCGACGGCCGAAGAGGTGGCGCAGACCATCCTGGCGGCGAAATTCGGCATCAAGGCCGCCAGCCGCGATTTCCCGTCCTACCGCGCGGGCGAGGCGCGGCTTGCCGGGCTGCTGGGCCGCGCCCTGACCGCCTGACCGGGCGGGGACTTGCCACCGGCCGCCGGTCGGGGTTTGCTGGCGGCACGGGCGCAGGAGGAACCATGGCACAGATCGACCTGAATTCGGACCTGGGCGAAGGGTTCGGCCCCTGGTCCATGGGCGATGACGGCGCGATGCTGGGGCTGGTGACCTCGGCCAACATCGCCTGCGGCGGTCATGCCGGCGACCCCGAGACGATGTTCGCCACCCTGCGCCTTGCCGCCGCGCGCGGCGTGACGGTGGGCGCCCATCCCGGCTATGCCGACCCGATGGGCTTTGGCCGCCGGGTGATCCCGATGACGCCCGGCCAGATCGGGCGGATGGTAGCGGCACAGGTCGGCACGCTGATGGGGGTGGCGGCGCTGGCCGGCGTGGCGGTGCGCTATGTCAAGCCGCATGGTGCACTGGCCAATCTGGCCGCCGACCGCCGCGACGTGGCCGACGCCATTGCCGCCGCCGTCGGCGCCCTGCCGGCCGGGCTTGCGGTTCTGGCGATCTCAGGCACCGAGATGGAGGCGGCATCGCGCGCCGCCGGTCTGCCCACCTTCGCCGAGGTCTTTGCCGACCGCGCCTATCTGCCGGACGGCCGGCTGGTGCCCCGCGACCGCCCCGGCGCGGTGATCCATGATGCGGGTGCGGCGGCGGACCGGCTGCTGGCGTTTCTTGAGTCAGGGCAGATGCCGGTGCAGGGCGGTGGCAGCCTGCCCTTGCAGGCGGCCTCGGTCTGCATCCATGGCGACAATCCGGCGGCCGTCGCCATGGCAGGTGAGATTCGCGCGCGGCTTCTGGCGGGCGGGGTGACGCTGGCGCCCTTCCTTGCGCCCTGATGTGGCCGCGTTTCCGCCCGGTGGCCGAACGCGGCCTGCTGATCGAGTTCGCCGATCAGATCGGTGACGCCGCCCATGACGCCGTGCTGCGGCTGGACCGCGCGCTGGCCGATGCCCCCTTCCCGGGCTTTGCCGAGGCGGTTCCGGCGATGGTCAACCTTCTGGTCACTTTCGACCCGCTGGTCACCGATCACCGGGCGGCCGAAGCGCATCTGCGCGGCCTACTGGGCCGGGGCACGGCCGGCGCCGCCGGCGCGCTGCGCGAGGTTCTGGTCTGCTATGACGATGACCTTGCCCCCGACCTGCCCGAAGTCGCCGCCCGCACCGGCCTGACGGCCGAGGCGGTGATTGCCGCGCATCTCGCCGGCGATTTCCGCGTCTTCATGTATGGCTTCGCGCCGGGCTATGCCTATCTGGCGGGGCTTCCGCCCGAATTGCGGCTGGACCGCAAGCCCGCGCCCCGGCGCGGGGTGGCGGCCGGCAGCGTGATCATCGCGGGCGGGCAATGCCTTGTGACCACGCTGACCATGCCCACCGGCTGGTGGATCATCGGCCGGTCCCCCACCGCGATCCTGACCGGCGATGCCGCGCGGCCTTTCCTGTTCGACGTGGGCGACCGGGTGCGCTTCCGCCGCATCACCCGCGCCGAATACGGGGCCGCGCCATGACCGCCCGCTTCCGCGTGGCCTTCGCCGGCCCCCATGTGACCGTGCAGGACGGCGGACGGCCCGGACTAATGCGCTTTGGCGTGCCGGCTTCGGGCGCGATGGACCGCAAGGCGCTGGCCATCGCCAACCTTGCCGCCGGCAACCCGCCCGGCGCGGCGGTGATCGAGGTCTCGCGCGGGGGGCTGGTGCTGGACTGCATCGAAGGTGCGGCAGGCTTCGCCGTGGCGGGCGGCGGCTTCGTGGTGCAGGCGGGCGGGCGGCGGCTGGCGTCCTGGCAGACCGGCGGGATTGCCGCGGGTGAGCAGCTGGCGATCCGGCCGGGACATTGGGGCAGCTGGTGCTGCCTGGCCTTCGCCGGCGGGCTTGAGGCGCCGGAGTGGCTGGGCGCGCGGGCAACGCACGGGCCCTCGGGCCTTGGCGGCGGGCGACTGGCGGCCGGTCAGGTGCTGCAGCTCAGCAGCCCCCGCGCGGTGGAACCCCGCCGCCTGCCCTGCCCGGTCTGGGCGCGGCCGCGCCAGCTGATTTCGGTGGTGATGGGCCCGCAGGACCGCTTTTTCAGCGCCGAGGCGCAGGCGGATTTCCTGCACCAGCCCTTCACGGTGACCGAAGCCGGCGACCGCATGGGCCTGCGCCTGTCCGGCCCCGCCCTGCCGCCCGAAGGCGCGCTGGCCATCCCGTCCGAGCCGGTCATGCGCGGGTCGGTTCAGGTGTCGGGCGACGGGGTGGCGACGGTGCTGTTGGCCGATCACCAGACCACCGGCGGCTACCCCAAGATCGCGACCCTCTTGGACGATGACACCGACGGGTTGGCCCAGACCCGCCCGGGCGACCCGTTGCGGTTTCAGGCGGTGACGCCCGAAGCCGCCGTGGCGCTGGCCCGCACCCGCGCGGCGGCCGTCGGGCGCTATCTGGCGGCCCTGCAGGCTAGACCGGCAGAACCGTTGTCGCCTTGATTTCCTCCATGCTCAGAAGGGCCGTGACGTTGTAGATCTTCACTTCGGAAATCAGCGCCTGATAGAACGTGTCATAGGCCCGCGCGTTCCTGACCCGCACCTTCAGGATATAGTCGATGTCGCCGGCCAGCCGGTGCGCCTCAAGCACCTCGGGGCGGCGGCGCAGCACGTCAAGGAACTTGCGTTGCCAGTCGGCCTCATGCTCGCTGGTGCGGATCAGCACGAAGAAACAGGCCTCCAGCCCCAGGCTTTCGGCATCCAAGAGCGCCGTCTGCCGCAGGATCACCCCCTGCTCGCGCATGCGGCGGATGCGGTTCCAGACCGGGGTCTTGGAACTGCCCACCTTGCGGGCGATTTCATCCAGCGATTGCTCGGCATCGGCCTGCAACTCGGCAAGGATTTTCCGGTCCAGATCGTCGAGTTGGGCCGCCATTCGTCTGATCCCCTGTTTCGCGGAATTCCGTTCTGCCTTGCCGTAGTATCGGAACATTCTTCCTTATCTGCAAGGGGCGCTGGCCGAAATGCGGGAAAATGTCCTATATTGCAATGCAGAAACCGACGAGTCCGCCATGCCCGACCTGCACAGCCACCTCACCCCCGCCGTGACTTTCGTGGGCGCCGGCCCCGGCGCCGCCGCGCATCTGACGCTGGGCGCCTTCCGCGCGCTGCAAGAGGCCGAGGTGGTGATCCATGACCGGCTGGTCGGCGATGAGGTTCTGGCGCTGATTCCGGCCGCCGCGCTGCGCATCGACATGGGCAAGGAAGGCTTCGGCCCCTCGGCCGCGCAACAGGCGATCAACGCGGCGCTGGTGGCCCACGCCATGGCCGGGCGGCGCGTGGTGCGGCTGAAGGGCGGCGATTGCGGCATCTTCGGCCGGCTGGACGAAGAGATGGAGGCGCTTGAGGCGGCGGGCCTGCCGTTCCGCATCCTGCCCGGCGTCACCTCGGCTTCGGCCGCCGCCGCCGCCATCGGCCAAAGCCTGACGCGCCGCGGCCGCAACGCCGCGCTGCGCATCGTCACCGGCCATGACATGGCGGGCTTTGCCGAACAGGACTGGCGCGGCCTTGCCCGCGAAGGCGAGGTGGCCGCGATCTACATGGGCAAGAAATCGGCCCGCTTCATTCAGGGCCGCCTGATGATGCACGGCGCCAACCCCGCCACGCCGGTCGCGCTGGTGGAAAACGCCAGCCGCCCCGACCAGCGCATCCTTGCCGCCACCCTTGCCACCCTGCCCGAGGCCGCCCGCGACCTGTCGGGCCCCGCCGTCATCCTTTACGGCCTCGCCCCGCGCGCGGCCGCCCTTGCCGCCACCGAACTCAACGAGGCCCGCGCATGAGCAGCCGCCGCTTCACCCCCAAGGTCGTCACCGCCAACCGCCTGCGCGAAGGCGATGTGGTCTATCTGACCGCCGATGACCGCTGGAGCCCGTTCCACCACGAGGCCGAGCTGATCGAGGATGAGGCGCATGGCCAGCTGCGCCTGCTGCATGCGGCCGGGCAAAAGCTTGTGGTCGTGGGCGCCTATCTGGCCGATGCCAAGGCCGGCCCGAACGGCCCCGAACCCACCCATTTCCGCGAGGTGTTCCGCACCCGCGGCCCCTCGAACTACCATCACGGCAAGCAAGCCGACTACGCGGGCTGACCCATGTATTCCTATTCCGACTTTGACGAAGCCTTCGTCCGCTCGCGCGTGGCGCAGTTCACCCATCAGGTCGAACGGCGGCTGGATGGCAGCCTGACCGAAGATGAATTCCGCCCGTTGCGGCTGATGAACGGGCTTTACCTGCAACTGCATGCCTACATGCTGCGGGTCGCCATTCCCTACGGTACGCTGAACCCCCGCCAGATGCGCCAGCTGGCCCTGATCGCCGAGACCTGGGACAAGGGCTATGGCCATTTCACCACGCGGCAGAACATCCAGTTCAACTGGCCCAAGCTGCCCGACGTGCCGGCAATCCTGTCGGCGCTGGCCGATGTGGAGATGCACGCCATCCAGACCTCGGGCAACACGGTGCGCAACGTGACGGCGGACCATTTCGCCGGTGCCGCCGCCGATGAGGTCGAAGACCCCCGCCCCTATGCCGAACTGCTGCGCCAGTGGTCCACCGATCACCCGGAATTCCAGTTCCTGCCGCGCAAGTTCAAGATCGCCATCACCGGCGCCGCGCAGGACCGCGCGGTGACCGCCGCCCATGACATCGGGCTGCGGATTGTGCGCAATGCGGCGGGCGAGGTGGGCTTTCAGGTGCTGGTCGGCGGCGGTCTGGGCCGCACCCCGATGATCGGCATGGTCGTGCGTGACTTCCTGCCCGTCGAAGACCTGCTGCCCTATGTCGAGGCGGTGCTGAGCGTCTACAACACGCTGGGCCGGCGCGACAACAAGTACAAGGCGCGCATCAAGATCACCCTGCACGAGACCGGCCGCGACGAAATCACCCGCATGATCGAGGCGCGCTTTGCCGAGTTGCGCCCGCTGTTCGGCGGCAATGACCAAAGGCTTCTCGCCGATATCCGTCAGGCCTTCGCCCCGCCCGCCTTCCGCAACGCGCCGACGGATGCCTATGAGGCCTTCCGCAAGGCCGATCCGGTGTTCCGCGCCTGGGCCGATACCAACCTGACCGCCCACAAGAACGACCAGTATGCCATCGTCACCATCAGCGTGAAGGAACATGGCCGCACCCCGGGCGATGCCACGGCCGAACAGATGCGCGTGATGGCCGATCTGGCCGAACGCTATGGCCACGGCGACATCCGCATCAGCCACGAACAGAACGTCATCCTGCCGCATGTCCACAAGTCCGACCTGCCGGCCCTGCATGCGGTTCTGCTGAAGGCGGGCCTCGGCACCGCCAATGTGGGGCTGATCAGCGACATCATCGCCTGCCCCGGCATGGACTATTGCGCGCTGGCCACCGCCCGCTCAATCCCCGTGGCCGAAGAGATTGCCCTGCGTTTCAAGGAGCTTGACCTTGAACATGAGGTCGGCCCGATGAAGATCAAGATCTCGGGCTGCATCAACGCCTGCGGGCATCACCATGTCGGCCATATCGGCATCCTGGGGCTGGACCGCGCCGGGGTGGAAAACTATCAGATCACCCTGGGCGGCGACGGCACCGAAACGGCAGCCATCGGCGAAAAGATGGGGCCGGGCTTTGCCTATGATCAGGTGGTTCCGGCCATCGAACGGCTGGTGCGCGCCTATCTGGACCTGCGCGCCGAACCGGCGGAAACCTTCCTGATGGCGGTGCGGCGGCTGGGTCTCGACCCGTTCAAGGCGGCGCTTTACGAAACGGAAGGCGCGCAGGATGCCGCGTGACCTGCATCCGGGGCCGGTGGCCGGGCGGGTGGCGGCGCTGAACGCGCGCTACCGCCACCATTCGGCCACCGCCGTGCTGGAACACAGCCTGAAGGACGCCGATCTGGGCAAGGTGGCTCTGGTGTCGTCCTTCGGGGCGGAATCGGTGGTGCTGCTGCATCTGGTCAGCGTGATCGCGCCGGAAACCCCGGTCTTGTTCATCGACACGCGGATGCTGTTTCAGGAAACCCTCGACTACCAGCGCGAGCTGGCCGAAAAGCTGCATCTGTGCGACATCCGCACCATCCGCGCCAACCCCGCCCGGGTGAATTTCGAAGATCCCGACGGCACGCTGCACCAGTTCAACACCGACGCCTGCTGCGGTGTGCGCAAGGTCGAACCGCTGGAACGCGCGCTGTCGCAGTTCGACGGCTGGATCACCGGGCGCAAGCGCTATCAGGGCAGCACCCGCGAAACGGTCGAGTTCTTCGAGGCCGAGGGCGACACGCGGATCAAGGTGAACCCGCTGGCGCACTGGGGCCGCGAGGACCTGCAGGAATACATGATCGAGAACCGCCTGCCCCGCCATCCGCTGGTGGCCAAGGGCTATCCTTCGATCGGCTGCGCCCCCTGCACCAGCCCCGTCGCCCCCGGCGAAGACCCGCGCGCCGGCCGCTGGCGGGGCCAGCAGAAGACCGAATGCGGCATCCACTTCATCAACGGCAAACCCGTCCGCACCGGAGAAGCCGCATGACCCGGCAAATTTCTTCGAAGAAATTTGCAAGTCCCTTCGAAGGGACTTGTTCAGGAGAGAACGCATGACCACCCTCGTCACCGATACCGGCTTTTCCACCCCCGCCCCCGTCACCCCGGTGACGCTGGAGGGCATCGCCGACCATCAGGGCGTGCTGGACCTGACCCATACCGACGACCCCGAGGCGGTGCGGCCCCATCTGGACGGGCTGCGCCTGATCCGCATCAGCTTCCCCTCGTTCAGCGACGGCCGCGCCTTCACCATCGCGCGGCGCCTGCGGATGATGGGCTATGGTGGTGAGCTGCGCGCGCTGGGTCCGGTGATCGCCGACCAGTATGCCATGGCGCGGCGCACCGGCTTTGACAGCGTGGAAATCCCCGACGATCTGGCCGCCCGCCAGCCCGAGGACCAGTGGAAATTCCGCGCCGACTGGCAGGCGCATGACTACCAGTCGCGCCTGCGCGCCTAAGGCTGGACCGGCGGCCGAAAATTTCGTATGTATGCAAATGAAAATCTGCCGCAGCCGGAACGGGTTTTCCGCGGCGCGGCCTTTGTCTAGAAAGGCGCATGGCCATGACGGAGCTTGCCCAGATGAACGCCCCGGAAAACTCCGGCGATACCGCCGCCGCGCGCCCCGCCAAGCCGCACCTGCCCGATGCGCAGATCGTGCAGTCGGTCCGGCACTGGACCGACCGGCTGTTTTCCTTCCGGGTGGCGCGGCCCGCCAGCCTGCGCTTCCGCTCGGGCGAATTCGTGATGATCGGGCTTCTCGGCGACAACGGCAAACCGCTGCTGCGCGCCTATTCCATCGCCTCGCCGTCCTGGGATGAGGAACTGGAGTTCTACTCGATCAAGGTGCCGGACGGCCCGCTCACCAGCCGCCTGCAGCATATCCAGCCGGGGGACGAGATCATCCTGCGCCCCAAACCCGTGGGCACGCTGGTGGTTGATGCGCTTTTGCCCGGCAAGCGGCTGTGGTTCCTGGCCACCGGCACCGGCATTGCGCCCTTCGCCAGCCTGATGCGCGACCCCGAGGTCTATGAGAAATTCGATCAGGTCATCATGATGCACACCTGCCGCGAGGTGGCCGAACTGGAATACGGCCGCCAGCTGGTCGAGGGGCTGAAGGAAGACCCGCTGATCGGTGAAATCGTTCAGGGCAAGCTGCTCTATTACCCGACGACCACGCGCGAGGCCTTCCATCACACCGGCCGCGTCACCGACAACCTGTCATCGGGCAAGGTGTTCACCGATCTGGGTCTGCCGCCGATGAACCCGGCTGAAGACCGCGCCATGGTCTGCGGCAGCCTGGCCTTCAACGTCGATGTGAAGGCGATCCTCGAAGGTTTCGGCCTGCGCGAAGGCGCCAACAGCGACCCCAAGGAATTCGTGGTCGAGAAGGCCTTCGTCGGCGACGGCATCTGAAGACCCGATCTTTCGCCGAAAGATCGTAAAGCGGGTTTTCGTCGAATACCCGGTCCGCAATGAAAAGGGCCGCCGGATCGCTCCGGCGGCCCCTTCCGTTCTGTCGGGCAGGATCAGAGGCCGAGGGCCTTCTTCACCGCCTCGATCGCGCCCGGAACCAGCGTCGCATCGGCCGCAGCCGCATCAACGCCCGATTTCAGGGTGGTCTTGGTGGCATCGTCCAGCGCCGAAGCGTCGATCAGCGCCTTGACCTTGGCGGCGTCGAAATTCGCCGGGTCCAGCGCCGCGGCGGCATCGGTCATCGCAGCGGCAGCATCGCCGGCCGCATCGGTGGCGGCAGCAGCCGCATCGCCGGCAGCTTCGGTCGCGGCAGCGGCGGCGTCACCCGCGGCTTCGGTTGCGGCGGCAGCGGCATCGCCGGCAGCCTCGGTGGTGGCAGCAGCAGCGGCGGCGGCTTCTTCAGCGGCCTTGGCAGCGGCTTCCTCGGCAGCCTTGGCGGCGGCGGCGGCCTCTTCCTCGGCCTTCTTGGCAGCGGCGGCGGCTTCTTCTTCAGCAGCCTTTGCCGCAGCGGCAGCGTCCTCGGCAGCCTTCATCGCCAATGCTTCCTGATTGGGCTTGTAGCTGAACTGGTAATAGCCGCCCGCAGCAAGCAGGATGACAACCAGGCCGATCACGACGTTCTTGTTCATGTCACTTTCTCCCATGACCGAGACATCTTAGGTCGCTTGGGGTATGACAGATCGCCCCCCCCTTGGGAAGTCCTGCCTGCGCTTCCTGGGCAACGGACGGCCCGAAGCCGCGCGGTCCGCCCCCGATTCCGGTTGAAGCCGGCCGCCCGCGACATTAGATTGCGCGCGATTTCAACCACCAGAAGGACGATCGCCCTGGCCCGCCGCCCCCACAACGCCCCGCCGCAACGCGACACCGGACCGCGCATCAATGACCGCATCCGGGCCCCCGAAATCCGCCTGATCGGCGCGGACGGGGAAAACATCGGGGTGGTCACACCCGGACGTGCGATGATGCTGGCCGAGGAAGCGGGGCTCGATCTGGTCGAGATCTCGCCCAACGCCGAGCCGCCGGTGTGCAAGATCATGGACTTCGGCAAGTTCAAATATGAAACGCAAAAGCGCGAGGCCGAAGCGCGCAAGAAGCAGAAGATCATCGAGATCAAGGAAATCAAGTTCCGTCCCGGGACCGATGACCATGATTATCAGGTCAAGATGCGCTCGGTGCTGAAGTTCCTTGAGGAAGGCGACAAGGTGAAGGTCACCCTGCGCTTCCGCGGCCGCGAGATGGCGCACCAGGAACTGGGGCTTGAGCTTCTGAACCGCGTGGCGGCCGATGTCGGCGACAAGGGCAAGATCGAATCCATGCCCAAGCTGGAAGGCCGGCAGATGGTGATGATGATCGGGCCGAAGTAATCGGGCCTGAAACCGCGGGAAACGGGGGCCACCGGCCCCCTTTTTCATTTGGCGCCGCCCTGCCCCGGTGTCGCGCCGGCATTCCCGTAGGGTGCGTGCTTTGCACGCACCGCACCGGCACCCCCAAAACTGCGCGCCTGCACGCCCCCTAAGGTTCGCGCGGATGGGGTCTTTGGGGGATTTCCTTCAGAAGCCCGCCCACCCCCATCGCGGCAATCTCGTCATCGCCGACCGGCAGCCCGCAGGCCAGCCGCTCCAGCACCCAGTCGGCGCCGTTCAGCGCGGGGCTGCGGGCGCAGCCGGGCAGGCCCAGCACCGGCCGGCCCGCCTGTTCGCCCAGAAACAGCAGGTTGCCGGGGTCCACCGGCATGCCAAAGCGCAGGACATGCCCGCCGGCCAGCCGCACCGCCTGCGGTGCCGTGTCATGCAGGTCGGACGTGGCCGACCCGGTCAGGATCAGCGCCATCGCCCCCGGCAGGCGGCCCAGTGCGGCGGCGATGGCGGCTTCGTCATGCGCCACCACCTCGACCCCGGCCAGCGCCATGCCCAGCGCCTTCAGCCGCGCCTCGGTCACCCGCAGGCCCTTGGCGGTCAGTTTCGGTTCCTGCCCCGGCACCTCGGTCAGGATCAGCCCGGCGTCGGGGCGGGTCACCGGCAGGATGCGCAACGCCGCCCGCGCGGCCTCACAGGCCAGCGCCAGCGCGTCCCCCGGCACGGCGTAAGAGATGATCTTGACCGTCCCCGCCAGCGTCCCCGGCGCCACCCGCACCAGCGGCGCCAGCGTGGCCAGCGTGATCGCCGGATGGATGCGGTTCAGCTGATGCACCGCCGCGGCATCCACCTGCGCCAGACCGGCGCGGGCGGCGTTCAGGTTCACGCGGCCGGTGAAGGCCGGCCCGATGGCCAGGCCCTGCCCCTCCGGATCGGGCACCAGTGCCGCCGCCAGACGGGCCGCCGCGGCATCCTCGGCCACATCGCCCGGGTCCAGCCGCGCCACCACGACCTCGGTCAGCCCCGCCGCCGCCAATACCGCCAGATCGGCCGGCCCCAGCACCGCGCCCTTGCGCAGCCGCCCCCCGGCCACCGTTTCGGAATGGGCCAGCACCGCGCCCGCGGCCTCGGCCAGCGGCACGGGGCCGAACCTCATGCGCCCTGCCTCAGGACGCGGGTGATCTGCGCCATGATCGAAACCGCAATCTCGGCCGGGCTTTTCGCCCCGATGTCCAGCCCTACCGGCGCATGGATGCGGGCGATCTCGGCCTCGGTGAAGCCCGCCCCACGCAGCCGGTCCACCCGCTTGGCATGGGTGCGGGTCGAGCCGAGGCAGCCCAGATAGAAGACCGGGCTGCGCAGCGCCAGCCGGATCGCCGGATCGTCCAGCTTGGCGTCATGGGTCAGCGTGACCACCGCCATCCGGGCATCGGGCTTCAGCGCCGCCAGCGCCTCATCCGGCCAGTCCTCGATCAGGGTTTCGCCGGGGAACCGCTCGGCACTGGCGAAGGCGCCGCGCGGGTCGATCAGCACCGGGTCATAGCCGCAGGCCCGCGCCATCTGCATCAGCGGCTGGGCAATATGCACCGCCCCCACCACCGCCAGCCGCAGCGGCGGGTTGTGAGGGGCGATGAAGCGGCCGTCCTCTTCGCGCCCCGCCTTGTCGGACCGCAGGCGGGCATCTGCGGCGGCATCAGCCCCCGGCGCAATCAGCCCGCGCGCCCAGTCGTCCAGGTTCACCCCATAGGCCACCGGCTGCCGCGCCGCCCGCGCCGCCACCAGTTCGGCCAGCATCGCCTCGGGCAAAGCCGCGCCCACCGGTTCAACCAGCACGCGGATGGTGCCGCCGCAGGCCAGCCCCACGGCAAAGGCGGTTTCGTCGCTGACGCCGAAGGTCAGAAGGCGGCTTTGACCGTCGGCCAGCGCCGCCTCGGCCTCGGCCATCACCGCGCCCTCGACGCAACCGCCCGAGACCGATCCCATGATCGCCCCGTCGCCCGCCACCACCAGCTGACTGCCCGGCTGCCGGGGGGCAGAGCCCCAGGTTTCCACCACCGTCGCCAGCACCGCCCCGCGCCCGGCGCGATGCCAGGCCAGCGCGATTTCGGGAATGCCCGTTTCGTCCATGCGCTCCTCCGTCCCGGCCACAATGCGCGCGGCGGCGCGGTTTTTCCAGTGTCCAAAGGTCGGGGCTGCGGCGGCCCGCCGGGCATGAAAAAGCCCCCTCCCGCGGGGCGGAAGGGGGCTTGGGGGCGGGCCGGCCGCCCCCCGTTCCGGCCGGCTTACTTGCCGGTCTTCATCAGCGGCGTGATCACCCGGACCACAACGCGGCGGTTGCGGCGTTCGTCCTTCTGGGTGTCGATCTTCAGCTCGCTTTCGCCATAGCCCTGCACGACCATGTTTTCCGGCGGAATGTCGAAATACTCGGTCAGGGCCAGCGCCACCGATTCCGCGCGGCGGTCCGACAGCGCCAGGTTCATCGCGGCATTGCCGACGGCATCGGTATGGCCTTCGATCAGGAAGACCTCGGCCGGGTTGGCATCCAGCAGATCCTGCATCAGCCCGCCCAGTTCCGCCAGCGAGGCAGCTTCGGTCGCCTTGATCGCCGACGACCCCGAATCGAAGGTCACGCTTTCAACGTCGATCGTCGCGGCCAGCGCCCGCACCTCGGGGATTTCGCGAATCTGGCGCAGGGTGAACTTGCGGCCGGCCTTCGCGGCTTCCTTGGCGGCCAGCGCGGCCTTCAGCGCGGCGTTTTCGTCGGCGGTCGAGATGGTGACCCGGTCCTTGCGCGGCTTCGGCAGGTCGCGCACCACCACCGGCTCTTCTTCCCAGAAATCGTCGATCAGGACGATCTCACGGCCCAGCCGGTCATATTGCGCGCGCCGCAGCACCCGGCCCGAGGCATCGCGCACGGTAACAATCTGCGTGCCGTCGGTGCGTTCGATGATCGTGCGGGTCGAGCCGTCACGGTAGGTTTCGGTGCGCACGGTCGAACCGGGCTGACGCAGCGGGGCGTCGTCATCCTTGTAGACCTGATAGGTGCCGTCGGGTTTCAGGACGACAATCCGGTCGCCGGTGTTCGACACCACTTCCTGACGGTCCTTGCGGCCTTCGTTGATGATGGCACCCACCACCAGCGCGCCCAGAACGACAAGCCCGGCCTTTTCAAGGTCCGACAGGCCCGACTTCTTGCCTTCGCCCAGCGCCACGGGGGCGGCGGCGAATTCCTGGTCCGAGCGGCGGGTCTGCGTGTCGGTCAGGGTTTCGATGACCACCTTGGCGTCATCGGGCACGGGCAGGTCGGCCACCGGAACCGGCGGTTCTTCGGTCTTGGCCTTGTCGCCCAGCCCGTTGAAACTGGCCGCGGCCTCTAGCGCGCCCGGCGCGATGGCGTCGGGTTGGGTCAGGATTTCCGAAAGGCTCTCGATCTCGGCCTCGGTCACTTCGGGCGCCTCGACCGGGGTCACTTCGGCGGCATCCGTGGCCGGCTCGGCGGTTTTCAGGCCGGCGGCGGGGTCCACCACCTCGGCGGTGGGTTCCGGCAGGGTCAGCGTGGGCGGCGCGGTTTCCTCAACCGCCGCTTCTTCGGTGGCCTCGGCGGTTGCCGGGTCTTCGGTCGCCGCCGGTTCTTCGGTGGCGGCTTCGCCGGTGGCGGAGTCTTCGGTGGTCGCCTCTTCCGTAGCCGGTTCTTCCGTCACGGCCTCGCCGGTTGCGGGGTCTGCGGTGGCGGGGTCTGCGGTGGCGGGTTCTTCTGTCACCGTCTCATCGGTGGCCGCTTCGCCGCTGGCCGCTTCGCCGGTGGTCGCGTCTTCGGTCGTGGCCTCCTCAGTCGGGGCCTCTTCGGTCGTCGCTTCCTCGGTGGCCGGCTCTTCCGTCACCGCCTCATCCGTCGCGGGGTCTTCGGTCACCGCCTCATCGGTGGCGGGTTCTTCCATGACCGGTTCTTCAGTGACGGGCTCTTCGGTCACGGCGCCGTCGGCCGCCGGTTCTTCAACCGCGGGTTCGTCGGTGGCTTCTTCCGCAGCGGCGGCGGCCGCATCGGCCTCGGCCTGCGCGGCGGCGGCCTCGGCTTCTGCCTGCGCGGCAGCGGCGGCGTCAGCTTCGGCCTGCGCGGCAGCAGCATCCGCCTCTGCCTGCGCCGCAGCTTCGGCTTCGGCCTGTGCGGCAGCTTCCGCCTCTGCCTGAGCCGCGGCTTCAGCCTCGGCTTGGGCAGCAGCTTCCGCCTCGGCGGCGGCCTGAGCGGCAGCCTCTGCCTCGGCCTGGGCCGCAGCTTCCGCTTCAGCCTGCGCGGCAGCGGCGGCTTCGGCTTCGGCTTGGGCGGCGGCTTCCGCCTCGGCGGCGGCCTGAGCCGCGGCTTCGGCTTCGGCGGCCGCCTGTTCGGCGGCGCGCATGGCCTCTTCGATGGCCGCCGCCTGATCGGCGAAATCGGCCGGGTTGCACTCGGCGCCCTCGGCGGGCACGCACAGCACGGTGCCGTCTGCGGCCACGACGCTGCCATCGCCGGTCACGGTCTGGGCCATCAGCGGCCAGGGCTGGGCCGAGGTCAGCGCAATCGAAAGCGCCGCGGTCGAACTGAGCAGTTTGCGCATGTCAAATTCCTTTCAGGGCGCCCCACCGCCCGCCGATTCCATTGCAGGCAGCTTGCACGGGGCCACTGCGGAAGAAAATGGTGCGCGGCCGATGTTATGCCATATCAGCGGGGCCTTGCCGGGCCGACATCGCCTAACATGGCCATCAGACGGGCCTTTTCGCCGCCATCGCCGGGATCCGAGATCACCCGGCCCAAGGCTTCCAGCGAGGCGACCGAATGGCCGGCGCGAAAGCTGTCGACATGGGGCAGAAGCGCACGGATGCCGCCGGCGCGCGGCGCGAAGCCGTCCCAGCGCAGAAGCGGGTTGATCCAGACCAGCCGCCGGCAGGACAGGTGCAGCCGTTCCGCCGCCTGCGCCAGAAGCCCGGTGTCGTCGCGGTCCAGCCCGTCGGTGATCAGCAACACCACCGCCCCCTGCCCCAGCACGCGGCGCGACCAGTCGCGGTTGAACCGGTCCAGGCAGGCGCCGATGCGCGTGCCGCCCGACCAGTCCTGCGCCTCGGCCCCGGCGGCTTTCAGCGCCTGATCGACGTCGCGGGTGCGCAGGTGACGGGTGATGTTGGTCAGCCGCGTGCCGAAGGTGAAGGCATGCACCCGCGCCCAGCCCTGCCCGCGCCGGTTGGCCACCGCATGAACGAAATGCAGCACCATCCGCGAATACTGGCTCATCGAGCCCGAGATGTCGCAGATCACCACCAGATTGGGCCAGCGGTTGCGGCGGCGCAGGCGTTTCAGCGCCAGCACCTCACCGCCCGAGCGCAGGGCGGCGCGGAAGGTGGCGCGCGCGTCGATGCGCGGGCCGCTCAGGGCCGGCGCGGTGCGGCGGGTGGGCAGAGGCCGCACCGGCAGGGCCAGCCGGGCCAGCATGCGTTTGGCCTCGGCGATCTCGTCCAGCGACATCAGTTCGAAATCCAGCTTGCGCAGCCGTTCCTCGGCGCTGGCCGTGGCGGTGGCGTCGATCTCGATCAGCGGCTCGGGCTCTTCCTGCGCCAGATCGGGCGCTGGGGGGCCAGCGCCATCGAGCAGCGCCTCGGCCGCGCGCTTTTCGGCGGCGTCGGCGGGCCGGTCGGGCTGGGCGCCGCGCACCTGCGGCAGCATCAGCGACATCATGTGTTCCAGATATTGCGGATCGCGCCAGTAGAGCCGGAAGACCTGATGAAAGACCGCCCGCTCTTCGGGGCGTGAGACGAAAGAGGCGTGCAGCGTCCAGTAGAAATCCTCGCGCCGGGTGAAGCCCGCCGCCTCAACCGCGCGGATGGCGCCTATGATGCGGCCGGGGCCGATGGGTAGGCCGGCCCGGCGCAGGGCACGGGCGAAATGGGCGATGTTCTGCGGCAGGCGGCCGCTGTCGGGCAGCGCCTCTGCGGCGGCGGGGGCGCTCATGGCCGGCACCCGGGGGTTTCACACCCCCGGACCCCTGTGGGATATTTCAGGAGAGAGGATGGAGGGGGCCTCATCCGGCTTCGGCCACGCGGGCAAGGTTCTGGCGGTGGACGGCTTCATACTCCGGCCACCAGCGCAGCGTGCCGTTTTCCAGCCAGCGCGCGATCAGCGGGCGCAGGTGGCCCTGCCCGCGCCCCTGCTGCAGAAGGGCGGTATATTCCGCGGTGGCGGTGATGAAGTCGGGGCCGTAGCCGCCGGTTGAAATCACCTCGGGCGCGCCGTGGTTGGGCAGGATGTATTCGGGGCGAAGTGCGGCAAGCCGCGCCAGATCGGCCAGATGCAGCGCGAAATCCTGCGGCTCGGATACCCAAGTCACGCAATCTTCCAGCGTGTCGCCGGCCAGAAGGATACGCCGTTCGGGCAGCCAGATGACGGTGGCATCATCGGAATGGATGTTGAACGTCAGAAGCTCGACCTGTTCACGGTTCAGGTCCAGCACCATCCGGCGGTCAAAGGTCAGGTCGGGCAGGACAAGCGGCGCGATGGCGGGCGGGCCGTGAAAGCTGCCATCCTCGATCGCGGCGCGGTGGGCGGCCAGATGGGCGGCGGTGCGGGTGTTGGCGATGATCTCGCAATCGGCAAAGGCGGCGGTTCCGGCCACATGGTCCAGAT
>Ga0268299_1000435_pt1 | contig 133147 bp, 126 predicted proteins | sample NOBtaG_FD_193484 | JGI IMG/M metagenome (GOLD analysis project Ga0268299, IMG submission 193484) | Activated sludge microbial communities from bioreactor in Nijmegen, Gelderland, Netherland - NOB reactor | ecosystem: Engineered > Bioreactor > Aerobic > Activated sludge | place: Netherlands...
GCGAGGGCCTGTTCGAGTTGCAGGATGGTGCCGCGATGAGCGGCTTCCCGATCGCTCAGTTCCACTTCGAGCTGATGTACCCGATCTTGGGTCGCCTCGAGTTTCTTGACCTGGGCGCGCAGGCGGTCTTGGTGGGCCAGGCCTTCATTCAGTTGAGCGATTTGTTCACGGAGGACGCGGATTTCCTCCTTCAGGACGTCGCGAGTCTGCTCGGCGGTCCGACAGGCCTCCAGGGCATCCCGAACTTCGTCCCCCTGCGCGGCCGCCAGCGAATCGAATTCTCCGATGCGACGGTCTCGTTCGGCGAGGGCCTGTTCGAGTTGCAGGATGGTGCCGCGATGAGCGGCTTCCCGATCGCTCAGTTCGACCTCCAGCTGGTGGACACGACCGCGCATCGACTCCAACTCTTTGACTTGGGCGCGAAGGCGTTCTCTGGCCGGGAGCCCTTCGTTGAGTTGGGTGATTTGGTCACGGAGGATGCGGATCTCTTCCTTCAGGACGTCGCGAGCCTGCTCAGCCGTCTGGCGGGCTTGCTGCGCACCACGGAGTTCATCCGCCTGGGCTGCGGCGCCGACATCAAACGCCCCAATCCGCTCATCTCGTTCCACGAGAAGTTGTTCGAGCTGTTGAATTCTGCGGCGATGAGCGGCTTCCCGATCACTCAGTTCAACTTCCAGCAGATGGACGCGATCTTGCGCCGATTCAAGCTTCTCCATACGGACTCGAACTTGATCACGGTCTGCCAGCCCCTCGTTGAGTTGAGCAATATGGTCGCGCAGGACACGAATCTCTTCCTTCAGGACATCACGAGCTTGCTGGGCCCCGCGGAGTTCGTCCGTCTGGGCGGCAATGATTGATCTCAGCTCCGTCACTTGTTGTTGTGCTGCGATGCCATCAGTCTCTATATCCGCCACTCGCCTCGATCGGAGGGCTAATTCTGTTTCGAGCGCCTTAATCTGCTCGCCGCGAGAGGTGAGCTCTCGTTGCGCCGAGTTGAACTGCGTTTCCGATGACATGATTTTCTGTTCAAGAATCTGCATCGCCGCAGTCTTCACTTTCAGATCATGAGACGTCGTCTCCAATGCCCGTTCCTTGGTCCGTAGCAGATTGACAAGCTCTTGGTATTGTTGCTCCAAAGAACCCTTTGGAGGAGGCTGCAACCATCTGCTCAGTGTACTCATAGTGAATCAGTCCTTACAGCAGTTCTGTGATGATGCGGTTAACGATGGTTTGTGGGTTGCTGCGTCATGTGAAGCGGGAGATCGGATCGAACTCTTTCGGGAGAGGTTTGTAGGCAAAGGAGCCACCTGTCGCAGGTGAAGAAGAACAGCCGCAGGAGGAAGTATGGACGCCATGCTGCAAGTGAGAATCTCCGCATGCTTCATGAGGTCATAATCCCACTGTGGGTGATGAGATGTCCAGGGTTCAACACGTGACCGTACCATAATAGCTAAGGCATGTACTAGAGTGAAAATTGACCACTTGATAGCCGTCGGTGAGGGGGGGAGGAGGGGCTCTGTTTGCTCATCAGTCTGGGTTCTTCCAGGAAAAGCGCGAGGCTCGTTATGCTAATAATAGGTTGCGAGGACGGATGGATCGTTCCGAAATGGGTAGGTGACTTGATAGCGGTCTCTCCAGACGCTGTTGGTGCAGGTGGCACGATTGCTTCTTGCCGAGGTTCTGAAGCGGCGGGCTCACTCTCCACGTTAATGTGCGCGACATAACGGGGTCATATACTTATTTTAAGTATTCCAGGCTGAGGTGTTTGTGAGGAGACGTAGGACGGGCTCACTCCTTTGCCGTGAGCCCGCCAGTGAGATCGCTCCTGCGATGTTCTTTGGCACAGGCCTATGCGTGGGCAGCCTGGTGATCGTCCCGGCGGCGGCGGAGGTTTGTGCCGATACGGGTCCGTTCCTGTTCATATCCCATGGCGGTGAAATACAACGCGCGATCGAAGAACTGCGCGAGAATATGCATCAGCTCCAGTTCTCCCTGCAACTGCATGGGAGTATCAGAAAACCCTTCGCGTTGGACAAAGGCCGTCATGTGCTCTCTCGTTGCCGTAATGGCCCAGAGGAAATGGCTATAGGCCACGCCCTGAGCGGCTCGCCGGGCACCGAGCTCCGTGTAGCGGCGCTCGATTTCGGTTTCGGTCATGTCCATCAGCCAGTTATTCAGGTTTTGGTAGATTTCGCGGGTGCGGGCCTGAAGCTCGTCGGGTGGGACTTTTCGTAAATCGCTACAGCGTGGAGAATTCCATACTTTCTCGCTCAGCTCTCGAGCAAGTTTTTCGGAGTTCTGCTCGATCAGCCTCACCAATCGGCCAGCCAGCATAGCGCACCTCCCTAGTGAGTGGTTGAGGTAGAGGCATGCACGTCAAACATGTATGCAACAATGTATTCAATGAATGCACATTACTTGAACGACGGTATCCGCGTCAATGACACGTTTGTTGGGCAAGCTGGCACGCATGTGGAGATGAGTCCCTGTTGCCTTGAACTTACCCCATCCATTTGCTATTCTTCGCCACCTTTTCACAGCCGACGGATCTCTTCCTATTTGCACACGATTTGTTAAGGAGTATTTATATGGCCGGCATCAAGCGGGCGTTGATTAGTGTTTCAGACAAGACCGGAGTCGTCGAGATGGCCAAGGGGCTGGAAGCGCTCGGGGCGCAAATTTTGTCGACCGGAGGAACGTCGAAGGCGCTTCGCGACGCCGGGGTGAACGTCACGGATGTGGCTGTCTATACCGGCTCTCCGGAGATTCTTGATGGTCGGGTAAAAACGTTACATCCCAAGATCCATGGAGGCCTACTGGGTCGGCGTTCCCTCCCGGCACATGTCGAACAGATGAGTCAACATGGAATCGGTCCGATCGATGTTGTGATCGTAAATCTCTACCCCTTTGAAGCCACCATTGCCAAGCCAGATTGCCGTTTCGAGGACGCCATTGAAAATATCGATATCGGGGGCCCCTCCATGTTGCGATCAGCCGCCAAGAATCATGACGATGTGCTTGTGGTGGTCGACCCGGCTGATTATTCCCGCGTGCTGGATGCGCTGAAGACCGATACCGCGACACCAGCGCTTCGTCGTGAACTGGCGATGAAAGTGTTTCAACATACCGCCCGCTATGACGGGTTGATCGCCGGCTACTTAGAAAAGCAGACGAAGGGCGGAGAGGTGAAGTTCCCCAAGGTATTGTCGCTTCAGTTTGAGTTGAGCGAAACGCTTCGCTATGGGGAAAACCCCCATCAGCAGGGCGCGTTCTATCGGGAACTCAACAGCGAGGAACCATCGGTATCGCGAGGGAAGATTCTGCATGGGAAGGCAATGTCGTACAACAACTTCCTGGATGCCAACTCGGCTCTCGAACTGGTAAAGGAATATCACGACACTGCCGTCGCAATCATTAAACACAACAATCCATGCGGCGTGGCGCTGGCGGCCACACCGGTGGAAGCCTATGTAAAGGCCCGAGAGACCGATCCGGTCTCGGCGTTTGGAGGCGTGCTGGCATTTAACCGTGTCGTGGATCTGGCCACTGCCAAGGAAATCACGTCCACATTCGTGGAGGTCGTCATCGCTCCGGGGTTTGCCGACGATGCCCTGGTTGAATTGAAGCGCAAGAAGGATCTACGGTTGTTGGATGTCGGTCCCTTGGCGAAGGTCAAACAGGAGGGATTGGACCTCAAGAAGCTCGTCGGCGGGCTCATTGTGCAGGATCGCGATCTCGGAGTCTTGACGGATATTCGCGCACTGACGGTGCCGACACTCCGCAAACCGACGGACGAGGAGTATGCCGCCTGCGCGTTTGCGTGGACTGTGTGCAAACATGTGAAGTCGAACGCCATCATCTACGCGAAGCCAGGCCAAACGGTGGGGATTGGAGCTGGCCAGATGAGCCGTGTCGATTCCGTGAAGTTGGCCGCCATGAAAGCGCAAATGCCGGTGAAGGGGTGCGTGATGGCCTCAGACGCCTTCTTTCCTTTCCGCGATGGTCTCGATGCCGCTGCTGAAGTGGGGATTACCGCCGTCATTCAGCCTGGTGGATCGATTCGCGATGCAGAAGTCGTCAAGGCTGCAGATGAACATGGGATGGCGATGATTCTCACCGGAATGCGCCACTTCCGCCATTAGTCGGCCAATGAAACTGGCCTCTCACTGCGTTCTCGGTCGTCCGTCCACCTCACCGTACCAAGAACGTACGCCTCGGTGTCCGAGCTTTCTGCGGCCTTGTGACAGACCAGTTTGAGTAGCCTCTCGTAGCAGTCAGTAGAGACGGCTCTTTTCTGAACATCCGTATCACTTTTATATGGAACCATCTCGGATGAAGATTCTTGTTGTTGGGAGTGGAGGGCGTGAACATGCGATGGTCTGGAAGCTCGCGCAGAGTCCACAGAAGCCGATCTTGTATTGTGCCCCAGGTAATGCAGGTATTGCCTCATTGGCGACCTGTGTGCCGATCAAGGCAGACGATCTTTCAGGGCTTAAGGAGTTTGTCATTCAAGAACGGATCGATCTGACGGTCGTAGGACCTGAGGCACCGTTGGCTTTGGGCATCGTCGACGAATTTCGCAAAGCGCGGCTCCGTATTTTTGGACCGACTCGGAGGGCAGCTCGCGTGGAGGCGAGCAAGATCTTTTCAAAAGAGGTCATGGCACAGGCCAAGATACGCACCGCACAAGCAAAGAGTTTTGACAGAGCTGCGGAGGCGTTGGCCTATCTTGACCAACACGAGGTGCCGGTCGTCATCAAGGCGGATGGGCTCGCGCAAGGGAAAGGTGTTATTATTGCCACGACTCGTGAGCAGGCGAAGCAAGCGATTCGAGACTGCATGGAGCACGCGGTCTTTGGGCAGGCTGGTCAGCAGGTCTTGATTGAACAGTTTCTGGACGGTGAAGAACTGACGATCATGGCCTTTACTGACGGTAAGACCATCGTGCCGATGCCGCCGGCACAAGATCACAAGCGAGTGGGGGATGGAGACACCGGACTGAATACTGGTGGAATGGGTGCCTATTGTCCAGCGCCACTTGGGACAATCGCGATCAGAGATCAAGTGCTTCATGAAGTATTGCAGCCAATGGTCGATGCTATGGCACGTGTCGGTTCGCCGTTTCAGGGCGTGCTCTACGCTGGCCTGATGGTTGTGAAGGGTACTCCCTATGTGCTCGAGTTCAATGCTCGGATGGGAGATCCCGAAACGCAGGTTGTACTGCCGTTGCTGAAGACAGACTTGCTTGAGGTGATCCAAGCGGTGATCGACCATCGGCTTGAGCAAATCCAGGTCGAGTGGTATCGGGTGGCTGCGGTGTGTGTGGTGATGACCTCCGGAGGCTATCCTGGTGCGTATCAACAGGGAATGGTGATTGCCGGTCTCCCCGCGATCGCCGCAGATTCCTCAGCTTCCGTTGTTTTTCATGCCGGCACTGTGCAACGAGACCAGGACGTTATCACAGCAGGGGGGCGTGTGCTCGGTGTGCTGGGCATGGGCTCGACACTCTCCGATGCTCGACGTGAAGCCTATCAAGCCGTGAACACAATTTCTTTCGAAGGGTGCCACTTCCGGACCGATATCGCCCACCGCGCATTAAGAATGTAGTGTGGATGAGTTGACGATGTCTCTGCCGTCAATTCTTCCATGATCTCATCCCATCGTGTGCGGCACTCCGAGTACCCGGCGATCCCGATGCTCCCAAGAGCGGGCCGCTCTGTTTATCCTAGGTCCGAATAGCCAGGGTCAATCACCTTCGGTTGTCATGTGCCCAATCTGTTAGAATCCCATCTTCTTGCCGGCGCGAACGTATTTGCTCGCCATACGGAGATGCGGTACGTAGAGCCGTGATCGACAGGCACACATGACGAAAGGGGAGACCGAGATGATTCAGCACCCGCGGCGGTTCGTCGGCGCAGTTGTCTGTGTGGGAGTAGCGGTGAGTCTGGTGGGTTGTGACTACTGGCCGCCAGCGCTGCAGGATGAGATTGAACAATTACGTGCCGAAATTCAAACGCTGACGATGGAAAAAACGCAACTTCAGGCTCAAGTAGTCGACTTGGCCGGAGTCAAGCAGGAACTTCAGGGACAGATCGAAGACCTGAGTCGGACAAACCGAGAGAAAGGCGTCATCATCAGCGGGCTACAGAGCCAGTTGGAAGCATTGCGTATCAAAGCGGTCAAGGCGATGAGTCCTAAGGCATCGACCCACAAAGGTCCCTCCAGGTCACCAGCGACCTCGACTTCCAAGGGAGCGACAAAGTCTCCAGGAAGTAAGCACGCAGCTCCACGATCCATGGGAGTGCGGTAGCCTGATTTCGACGGTCATGAAGAGGACGTGGTTGTCGAGGATCCGGTGGAGCTTGACGCCGGCGTCGGTGAGGAGGCGGGTGTGGTTGTCGTTGTTGTTGCCGGCGCGGGCGACTCCTTCTTTTCCGATGATTTTGTCGAGGCCGTTTCACCTCCGCCACTAGACGGGGGTTTGAGCTTGTCCGAATAGTCGGTCACATACCACCCGCTTCCCTTAAACATGATTCCCGGTGACGAGATGAGGCGTCTGACGGCTTTCCCGCAGCGTTCGCATGCGGAGAGGGGGGCATCCTTGATACTTTGCTTTACCTCAAAGCGATGCTGACAGCTATCACATTGGTATTCATACGTCGGCATTGGTACGTCCTTCCTCCATCATGTTTCGATTCGTGGTCTCATTCAACAAGCTGCTTGTGGCTTATACCAGCTTGGCAAAGGCTTGTCCAAGTCGTTCAAGTCCCCTGGTGATGTTCGTCATACTGGTGGCGTACGACAATCGGAGATGGTCGTGACTGCCGAACGGTTCGCCTGGGACCACCGCGATGTGTGCATCGTTCAACAGGTATGTGGCTATCTCGTTCGGTGTCTTGAGCATACCTGAAGGCCCTCGTTTCCCCAACAATCCGTTGATATTAGGGAATGCATAGAAGGCGCCACGCGGCATCGAACAGGTCACACCTGGAATGTTGTTCAGCCCCTCGACGATCGTCTTCCGCCGGCGGGAAAACTCTTCGACCATCTTGAGCGTGAACGGTTCTCCAAGACGCAACGCGGCGACGGCTGCTTTTTGCGCGATCGAACACGGATTGGAGGTGCTCTGACTTTGAATATTGGCCATGGCTGTGATGAGTTCTTTCGGCCCTGCCGCATAGCCGATACGCCACCCGGTCATGGCGTAGGCTTTTGAGACTCCGTTAATGATTACGGTTCGTGCAGCAATCTCAGGCCCCAACGAGGCGATGCTCACGTGACAGGCTCCATCGTAGAGGACTTTTTCATAGATCTCGTCGGAAATCACGATGAGATCATGACGAATCGCCACCGCCGCGATTTGTTCCAAGGTGCTGCGATCATAGGTGGCCCCGGTCGGGTTGCACGGGCTGTTGACCAGAATGGCTTTCGTTTTCGGCGTAATGAGCCGTTCGAGTTCGGCCGGCCGAACGGCATACCCCTCGTCTTCTCTGGTCGGCATGAGGATCGGGGTCGCATCGTTCAAGAGGGCTTGATCCGAGTAGGAGACCCAATAAGGTGTGGGAATGATGATCTCATCCCCTGCTTCGAGTAACGCTTCCGCCAGATTATACAGCGAATGTTTGGCGCCGCACGACACCAGGACTTGAGACTTTTCATAACGGACTCCGAGTTCAGCTGATAATTTCTCGACGATGGCGCCACGCAACTCGTCAATGCCCGAGGATGGAGTATATTTGGTAAATCCCGCACGAATCGCAGCCTCAGCTGCGGCCTTGACCGGTTCCGGTGTATCGAAATCCGGTTCTCCGGTGGAAAAGTCGACGATGTCTAACCCCTGTGCCGCCATGGCCTTGGCTGTCGCCGCCATGGCGAGTGTGGGGGAGGGCGCGATGCGGCTGACACGGGCAGCAAGTTTCATGATTTGAGACTCCTGATACGATCGTTCAGACGGCGTGCGACCTCAGGATGGAGAAACTCAGTCAATGCACCTCCATGTCGAGCCACCTCCTTGATGATGGTCGACGAAAGGTATGAGTACTCCTCGCTGGGCATGAGGAACACGGTCTCCACCGTTTTGGCTAATTTGCGATTGATCAGCGCCATCTGAAATTCATGCTCAAAGTCTGAAATCGCGCGTAAGCCACGAATAATGGCGTGGGCGCCAGACCGCTCGACATAGTCGACCAACAAACCTTCGAATTGCGTGACTTCGATTTGGGGTAGGTCCTTCATGACGAGTTTCACCATCTCGACACGTTCAGTGACAGTGAACAGCGGATGCTTAGAGGGATTCAGAGCCACGGCCACCACCACTCGATCAAACATCCGAAGGCTACGAGTGATGATGTCAGTGTGCCCGTGGGTGATGGGGTCAAATGTGCCGGGGTAAATACCAGTTTTCATGTTTCGTGATGATTTGGACGAGAGTAGCGCGAGAGGGTCGTGTCGCCATAGCGATACTGCCGGCGCAGGGTGGTCGGACCGAGCGCCGCGGGAGCTGCAGATTTTTCTCCATGTTCGACGATGAGCCAGGTATCCACGGCACAGAGCGTCTCGATCATTGATCCACTCAATACTGAAAAAAGTTTTGCCGTCTCTGCATAGGGTGGATCGGCAAAGACAATATCATAAGGGCCATGCCACTGGTCTGGGCGTTGAAGGAATTGTTCAACCGTATGGGCCTGTATGGTCAGTTCTGCGCCAATCTCACAGAGGCGTTTATTTCGTTGGAGAAGGTTCACGGCGTCCCTGTTCCACTCAACGGCGGTGACATGGTCCGCGCCACGGCTGAGAGCTTCGATTCCGACCGCGCCGGTTCCAGCATAGAGGTCTAAGAAACGACTGTGTGGCAACCGATTCCCAAGAATAGAAAACAACGCTTCTCGAACCCGATCAGAGGTTGGACGCAGGGTCTGCGTTTGTGTCCCATAGAGACGCCTTCCACGGTAGGTTCCTGCTATCACACGCATTCCATACAGCACCACGTCTTATTACGATGAGGTGAACTCTAACATAGCGTTTTTACAGGGGTCAAGAAACTGTGGGATGGGAGAGTACAGTGTTGACGGCGAACGTGACGAATCCCGACAATCGATTGTGAAGTCTGAGGGGAGATGTACAGGTAGCTTTGACCGTCTTTTATGGGAAGACTATAATGACCCTGCTGGTGTGCGATGTCCGAGAACTCCTGTTATCTGCTCGGACTGTCGCAGAGGCTCTGCGGGCTCGGAATTTGAGCCCGAATGGTCGAATGGGTTTAGCGCGTACCAACGGTCTGAGACTCGCGGGCAGCCAAACTCTTTCGGCGATTATTGGAAATGGTGCGGTCGATAATGGCGCCGCAGTTGATGCATTTCCATGCATAGAACACGAGAAAGAAGTCCGAGAACCGCTCCAACATCATCATTCCCTTGCATTTCGGACATTCCATTGAACCCTCCCAGGGTGGTTACGTTCACAGCTGACGGCGAATTTAAGCAAGAGCTGCACCAAATTGTCATTCTGTTGTTTTTCAACGACTTACGGTTTACGTAATTGACTGGAATCGGGCATTTTCAGGAAATTGACGGTACAAAAGAGTCCGGCTCGTCAATTTTTTGTCCATCACGAGGGTTGTCATGGCAGGAAAAGATCGCGGAAAGGGCATTGCGCACTGGCCCCAAACGGAGCGACCGCGTGAGCGTCTGCTGGCCAAAGGGCCGGAAGCCCTGTCCGACGCCAATCTATTGGCTATTCTGCTGAGAACCGGCCGTCGCGATGCATCAGCTGTCCAGGTTGCACTGGAACTTCTTGATCGGATGGGTGGGCTGGGAGGGCTTGCTGCCTGCGGGACGGACGAACTCTGCACCATCCCTGGAATTGGTCCGGCCAAAGCTGCTCAGCTCAAGGCTGCCCTGGCACTGGGGAGACGATCACTCGCTGCGCCACTCTCAACCGGAACGCGTATTTCATCGAGTGCTGATCTCTACAAGCACTTTCACCCGCTATTGCGTGAGGTGAAGCACGAACTGTTTAAGGTAGTCCTGCTGGATGCCAAGAATGTCGTCATCAGAGAGGTGACGGTGTCTGAAGGCAGCCTGACGCTCAGCATTGTGCATCCGCGTGAGGTCTTTGCCCTGGCCGTCCGTGAATCGGCAGCTGCCGTGATTCTGCTTCATAATCATCCCAGTGGAGATCCGACACCAAGTGGAGAGGATCGGCAGTTGACGAGTCGACTTGTTGAAGCCGGCCGGCTGTTGGGGATTCGTGTGGTAGACCATGTCATCCTCGGCGATGGTCGCTATGTGAGTTTTGCGGACGAGGGGTGGTTGACCGAGCAGTAGGCGATGGTTGACACCGCGGGAATTCTCGTCAACCGGAGTACGGTAGTCACATAGTGAGGCTCGCAATGTCGTAAGACACTTAAAACATTATCGTTGCACAAGGAGGGCCGAACATGGAAGCAGTCTGTGTAGAGTCCATCAGGAATGTGGCCATCGTATCCAGTGCCGGTGCAGGGAAGACCTCTCTCTGCGAGGCCTTGTTGTACACGGGTGGAGCTCTCCCCGTACTTGGCTCCGTCACGCAGGGCACGACCGTTTCTGATTTTGAGCCTGAAGCACTCCGTCATCGTACGTCGACCAGCACCAGCCTGCTCCAGTTTTCCTGGAATCATACCCAATTCACCCTTCTCGATACGCCGGGCGCACTCGCGTTACTCGGTGAGTCGATGGCCGCGCTTCGTGCCATCGATGCGGTCGTTCTCGTGATGACCGAGCAGATCGGCGTGCGCACCGAACTGGCTCGCTTATGGGCACGGATCAAAGAGTTGGAAGTTCCCTGTATGGTGTTCCTGAACGGGCTTGATAAGGATGGTGTCGCCTATGAGAACGTGCTTGAACAGTGTCGTCAACAACTCGGCTGTCTGCCGATTCCCATGACGGTGCCGGTCCGTTCTGGTGGGACGTTGGATGGTGTGATTGATGTGCGGCTCAAACAGCTTGTGCGATCCGGACCGAGTTCCGTGAAAGCCGAGTTTCTCCCGATTGCAGCGCATCTGGAGGAGAGTCTGAGCCGAGCACGAACCCAGCTTTTGGAGGCCGTGGCAGAGAGTGGAGAGTCACTGCTGGAGACCTATCTTGCAGAGGGCGACTTGAGCGAGGACGCTCTGCGTGAAGGACTGCGTCGGGGTATGGTGACCAGGCAATTGCTTCCCGTCTATGCCGGATCGGCCACGCAGAATGTGGGCGTGTGGTCACTACTTGACGCCATGGTGAGTCTTCTCCCATCACCGGCTGAGCGCGGCGTGGCTCATCCTTGGTATGGTGTCCAGCCTGAGACACAGGACACTTGCGAGCGGAAGGGGACTGTCGACGAACCTTTTTCCGCTTATGTCTTTAAGACGATCATTGACCCATTTGTCGGTCGTTTGTCCTATTGTCGTGTCGTGTCAGGGAGCATCCATGCTGATTCGACGGTGCTCAATGCCTCAAAGCATGTACGAGAGAAACTTGGCCATTTCTACCGAGTCTTGGGGAAGCGGCATGTGGCTGTTGATTCCGCCAAGGCTGGAGACATTGTGGCGATGGCAAAACTCAAAGACACGCACACCGGTGACACGTTGGCCCATGAGGGGAATCCCATTTGCTATCCGGGGCTTGGTCTACCGAAACCAATTCTGTCGTATGCGATCGAGGCCAAGTCGAAGGCGGATATCGACAAGGTCAGTCTCGGCCTGCACAAACTCATCGAAGAAGACCCGACGCTGGAATTCTCCCGAAACGAGGAGACCAAAGAAATGGTCCTCAGTGGGATGGGGCAATTCCATATCGATCTTGCGCTCGAAAAGCTCCATCGAAAGTTTGGAGTTGATGTCATTCTCCATACTCCGAAAATCCCTTATCGAGAAACCATCAAGACAGTCTCTCAGGCGCAGGGGAAGTATAAAAAACAGACGGGTGGGCACGGACAGTACGGCGACTGTTGGCTTGAGGTGGTACCGTTACCACGGGGACAGGGCTTTGCCTTCGAGAATCGAGTGGTCGGAGGGGCCATTCCTCGGAATTTTATACCGGCGGTTGAGAAGGGCGTGCATGAAGCGATGCATGAAGGTCCACTGAGCGGCTGTCCGGTGGTCGATGTCCAGGTTGCTGTGTATGACGGGTCCTACCATGTGGTCGATTCTTCAGAGATATCATTCAAGATCGCAGGTTCGATGGCTTTTAGAAAAGCGATGGAGAGCGCCCATCCGGTACTGTTGGAGCCGATCATGACGATCGAGATCGACACACCGACCGAGACGGTTGGGGCCGTGATGGGAGATTTGAATGCCCGTCGAGGACGCATCCTCTCCGTGAATGCACAGGATCATGTGGAGCAGATTACGGCGTTGGTGCCGCTGGCGGAATTACTTCGGTACGCCACTGCGTTGAATGCCATGACTGCCGGTCGAGGAAGTTATGCCATGGAGTTTGCGCAGTACGACGAAGTGCCACGAGATCTCGTGGGAAAGATTCTGGAGAAGCGGAAAGCTGAAGGACAGGCTGTTGCGTCACATGCCGCACACTAGCCCGCGTTCGTAACACGTGAAATGTGAAGCGTCTCGGCCAAGGGTTTCGGGTTTCATATTTCAGGTTTGAGGGTGTGGTCTCTGCACAAGATGAAACTTTGAACGTGAAACCTGAAACTCATGATCGAATAAACATATGACGCTTCGCGGAGTACGTTGTCCGGGAAGGCCGTCTGAACAAAGCGGGCTAGTCTGAGGTTTTCAAGATGACATAGAATGCGCGTGTTTCACGGAGTACGCGGAGCAAGACTGTGTCGCCACGTCGCGATCGGGAGATGGCCGCACTATAGTCGGCGAGCGTAGCGGTTTCCGTACGGTTGACTTCTTTGATCAAGTCACCCTCGCGAAGTCCTTCCGCGTGAGCCAAGCTGTTTGACTCGACTCGCATAATCATGACGCCTTTAGTTTCTCGAAGCTTGAATTTTTCAGCGAGACTTGGTGTTAACTCCTGAACCTCCACTCCAAGTTTTACTTCGGCTCGCATATGAGGAGCCGTGGGTACGGCTGCTGTGTCTCGGCGTTCCGTGAGGAGAATGGTGAGCGTCACGTGTTTGAGATCTCGGATCACATCAATCTTGGCCTGCGCTCCAGGAGTCAGTGCTCCGATCAGTCGAGAAAGCTTGTTCGGTGAATCAACGATCGCCCCATCGATCCGGACGATGACATCACCCGGTCGTATTCCGGCCACGGCGGCAGGATCATTATCAAACACTTCGTTGACCAAGACCCCTTCACCATCGGAGACGCCGAATTTCTTGGCGAGCTCGGTCGTCAGAGGTTGAATGCCGACCCCAAGCCATCCGCGAATGACTTTTCCTTTGGCCAGCAGTTGTTCAATGACGTGTTTGGCCATGTTCGAGGGAATGGCAAACCCGATGCCTTGAGCAAAATTGATGATCGCCGTATTGATTCCAATCACTTCACCTCGAAGGTTGAACAACGGTCCACCTGAGTTCCCAGGATTGATCGACGCATCGGTCTGAATAAAGTTTTCGTACCGGGAGAGATTCATATTTTCGCGGCCGATGCCGCTGACGATGCCGAGTGTCACAGTACGGTCTAAGCCAAAGGGGTTTCCGACTGCCAGTACCCATTGGCCGACTTTGACCGTGGATGAGTCGCCGAACTGCGCGCTGGGAAGCGGTCGATCGGGTATTACTTTGAGCAGTGCCAAATCCGTATCCGGGTCCTTCCCGATCACCTGAGCAATGAGCTTGGTTTTGTCTGAGAAACGAACTTCAATCTCCGTGGCATCGCCGATGACATGATTGTTGGTCACGATGTGTCCGTCGCTATCCACGATGAGGCCAGAACCGGAGCCCGATGCGTTCGGCGTACGGTCTCCTGACGTGTCGCGGAGTCTTCCCGCGGTGGTGATGGGAAAGAGGTTTACGACGGACGGCTTAGTCTGTTCGGCAAGTTCAGTAATGACGGTTTGAATTTCTTCGAGCACCCGAAGGCCCGGCGAGTCGGCTGAGAAGGCTTCGACTGTCGGCACGAAGGAGGTTGATCCAAGGAGGACGAGGAGGAACAGGGGTGCATCAGAAAGAAAAGACACTGTACGGAACGGCAGCAATCTCATGTACGAAGATTGTAACTGATCTTACGTCGGTGTGCCTACTACCTGCGGCGAACGTGTCAGAGCAGGGGTGAGGGGGCGCTGACCGGTCAACCAGTGCGTGAGTTGATCGAGTTCATCTTGAGGGCCGATCGCGATCACGATGTCGCCAGGACGGAGGACAAGGTCACTAGTTGGCGCCAAGAGGAAGGGACCTCGTAGAACAGTAGCCACATAGAGCACGAGCGGTTGGGGAATGACACTTAGGGGTCGTCCGGCTGCCTCAGCTTCACGCACCACGGTGAGGCGCTCGATCCCAGCCGATCGTATCGTCAGGTCATGTTGCAGTAAGAGCAAATCTTGATGAATCGCTTCAAGTTTGAGTTCGCGGATTTGTGCGTCGACTTGCAGGAGGGAGCGCTTGAGTTCATGCACGCGGGCTCTGGCATCAGTCAAGGCCTCATCAACCGCGTACACAATTGAATCCGATGAATCCGACTGAAGTCTGGAGTGGAGTCGATCGGATACCTGCACGGCAATGAGTCTCCCAACTCGAGCGGTCACATCGTCGATGCGCTGGAGCAAGGAGGACGCCTGCCAATGGAGTCGGATAATCTCCACCTTGCGATTGACGACTTCAGAAATCGACAAGATGCCTTCATAAAAGGCATGTCCGGTAATCGAAAGTTCCTTGTGGACCCGGTCTAGCAGCTCAAACGCCATATTCTGATAACGTATATTATGTCAACTTACAGATTATTCTGCTTATCTGTAGAACCTATCGACTTCTTACTCCAGATCTCTAGGAACTGCAGTTATGTAGACGCTAATCGGACTATAGCACATTACTTCCCCAGGAGCAGCGCGTGATACTATCACCACGTTCCTTTGCATCGACAGCCGACCAATGCCGTTATTGATCTACCCCAAATTCAAAGTTCTGTAATGAAGCAGCTGCGCCATGCACCCCTTCCGTAAAAGTTCATGCTATTGTTTAAGATATTGAGGCTGGGTAATCCGCTCGTCTAATCCTTGAGCCCGTGGGAATCGATTCGCTACTGAAGAATGGGGTGAAGGAATTCTCTGCCGAGTTTCTGGTCCCTACTCCCCTTCTGCGGGACAACCTTATTTGGGAATCTTCGTGGGGAGAACAGGGATGCCTTCGGCTTGCGCGGCCTTGCGTAGGTTTTTATCAAGCGAGGCAAGCGGAAGACCAAGACGCATGGCCAATTCGAGATACGCTGCATCATAACTGCTCAGTTGGTGCCTTCGCCCTAACGCAAGTGTGGTCGTCGTGGCATGCTGTTCCGTATGACTATCTGATTCAATAGTCAGCTTGCTCAATAAATTGAGAAACAGCGTGGTATCGGCCGGCGTCTTTTTCCTCGAACGCTCTGCGCCCAGCAGCACATTGCCCACTTCAAGAACCCAATGTTGGGCCACGACAGCTTTACCCGGCCCAGACAGCGCTCCCAGCAATGCATCGGTGTCCTTGGTGGCTTCATGTTCGAATAGCCACGTCATTGTGACGGAACAATCAAGCACAAAGTTCATCGTCGCCCCACGTTCTTCAACTTGAGAATATCCTCCGTGGTCAATTTGACAGGGTGCTTGGTGCGCAATGCCCGAATCCCCTGGATCGCTTGTATGGCCTCTTCCCGACTTGCTCGTTTCGCGGGCACCAGCTTGGCAACGGCTTCATCATGACGAGTGATCGTGATTTCTTCTCCTTGAGCGACCCGGCCGATCAATTCAGAGAGTTTGTTCTTCGCTTCGGCGAGTCCCACTGTGGTAACGGCCATTGTGACATCCCTCTCATATCCGGACACGAATGAATTCGGTCTAGATAGTGGCTAGACTAACATGACAGCGAACATGTAGCAATCAACTGCTTGACACGATACATCCTTCTCGCATGAATTCGACCAGGACAGGTGCATCCAATTAGCGGAAGGTTTCACGGATCAGTTGCAGTACCTACCCCAGTCCTGTGGCGTGCTTAAGCGGTCAGGCAGCAGAGTGTTCTGTGAACGGGGTCCTCTGCCCTCCCGTTGTGTACCAGATTTGGCTGGGAACCAGAGTAGGTCTCTTCGTCCAAATCTTCCGACCGTAGGAGTGATTGTATCGCCTGCTATGGTGGACGTAACGAGAATATTAGTTTCCAGGCGGCTGATAGGCCCACACCAAGCTCAAGACGAACGGAGGTTTTCCAGAAGGCTATCAGAGATGCACTAGCCTCAGTTTGCAATCAGCCGGCTTCATCCGTATGATCACTGTGATGAACTGCACGAAATGTAAGACCAAAGCTGTACTGAAATTGCCGCGCCACAACGCGGCATTCTGTAAGAGCTGCTTTAACTCTTTCACGCAAGATCAAGTAGTGCGGGCGATCAAGTCACAGGAGATGTTTGGGAAGGATGACCGCATTCTCGTGGCTGTACCGGGAGGAAAGGACAGTCTGGCCTTGTGGGATCTTCTCTTGAAGCTTGGCTATAAGGCCGACGCCCTCTATGTGAATCTCGGTATCCCGGGCTATTCGAATCGCTCGAAAGACAAAGTTCAGCGCTATGCCGAAACGGTCGTCGCACCCTATGGCGCCACACTGCACCTCCACACTGTTGAACAAACCGAAGGCGCCGGGATCAAAGAACTGGCGCAGCTCGTGCATCGTCCGACCTGTAGTACCTGCGGCACCATCAAACGCTATCAATTTAATCGCGTCGCGATCGAACAGGATTATGACGTGATGGCGACCGGCCACAATCTCGATGATGAGGCTGCTCGGCTGCTCGGCAACGTGCTCCATTGGCAAGAAGAATATCTTGATAAGCAGAGTCCCAACCTTCCTGCCTCAATCGAAGGTTTTGCCAAAAAGGTGAAGCCCCTCTATCGATTGACGGAGCGGGAACTCGCCGCCTACTGTGTGCTCAACGGGATTGATTACATCGTGGATGAATGTCCGATGGCACAGGGTGCGCGCACCCTCCTCTATAAGGAGGTGCTTAATCGGCTGGAGACGGAATCCCCCGGGACGAAACAATACTTCTACTGGGGGTTTTTGGAGAAGCAGCGCAAGAAGGCACCGACCAAAGCAACCATGACAGAGAAAGACCAAGCCTTGCTCCACCCCTGCCCCACTTGCGGGCAACCCACCACTGGGGAAACCTGCTCCTATTGTAAACTGATGGCGCGGGCCAAGGCCGCACCGGCACGCTGACCCATTCGGCCCTTGCAAACCTTGTGCGCACTCCGTAAGCTGAGTAGCAACGACAGCTTTTTGAACCCTCCACCAACGGACGTTGTATGGGGACGGCTCCGCAAGATTACTATCAAACGCTCGGTGTTTCTCGAACGGCTTCGGCTGAGGAGATCAAGAAAGCTTTTCGTCGGCTCGCCCGCCAATACCATCCCGATCTTCATTCTGGTGCGAAGAAGGCGGAGATGGAAAAGAAATTTAAAGAGTTGAATGAAGCGCAGGAGGTCCTCACCGATCCTGAAAAGCGGAAGAAGTATGATCAGTACGGGAGCGAGTGGGATCAAGCTCAAGCATTTGAAAAGGCTCGTCAGCAAGCTTGGACCAGGGGTGCGAACAGTCCGTGGGATTTTGACCAAGACCCCAACAGTCGTGGTGGTTCGGGGGAGCACTTCTCAGATTTCTTTGAGAGTCTATTTGGAAATCGCAAGCAGGGGACCGGAGGGCGTGGTGAGAGCGGACGAGCCGGGCAGGATTTGGAGACGGAAGTGCAGTTGACGTTACGTGAAGTCCTGACCGGTGTCGTGAAGCGGGTGAATCTGCGGGAACCGCAAACCTGTTCCACCTGTCAAGGGCATGGCACGGTCCGAGGGCGACCTTGCGGAGCCTGCCAGGGAACCGGGCGAACGACCGGTCACAAGACGATCGAAGTGCGAATCCCCGCTGGTGTACAGGACGGAACTCGTGTCCGAGTCGCGGGGAAAGGTCAGCTGGGGAGCGATGGTGGCAAGCGTGGCGATCTCTATCTGCTGGTGAGTATGGCCACTGATCCGATTTTTCGTCGGCAGGGTTCAGATCTCCATGTTACCCTCCCCATTTATCCGTGGGAAGCAATTCTTGGCGCGGATGTGACGGCCCCCACCTTGACGGAGCCGGTGAAAGTCAAAGTGCCGCCTGGGAGCAAGGCCGATGCGAAACTTCGACTCAAGGGGAAAGGACTTCCCTCGGCTACCGGTGGAGCAGGAGATCTCTTCCTGGCATTGCAGATTGTGATGCCGACGATGGCCACGGAAGAAGAACGGATCCTCTACGAACGGTTGAGCAAACAACGGCACCCGGATCCCCGCGCAGAACTCCTCCATCAGGCACAACGGTATTGAGTCAAGAAGCCAACCGCTTCAACATCGCGGTGGAGTCAAGCTACTCGCTTGCGTTGGAGCGCTTGCTGTGGCAAGCTTCGGGCGAGGGGCTTCCAAACCAAGGAGGAAATGCATGAAGTCAGTTATGAAGACGGCAACGGTTACGGTTCTGTCGGCCTGTCTGTTGGTGTTGGGTGTACCCAGTCTGTGGGCGAATGATCCAAGTTATGGCCATGCGGGCGGCGGACATGGGGCCGGTGGCAGTCATGGGTACGGTAAAGGGATAATGCATTCCGGGACCGGGCATTTGATCCGACATTTGTTGAAGCATGAGAAAGATATTGGACTCAGTGCGGATCAGGTTACAAAGCTCAAAGAGCTGCAGTTGAATCTTGACCGTGTCCGGATCAAGACAGAAGCGGATATTCAGATTGCTGAACGCGAGGTCAAAGCGCTGACCGATGAGGAGAAGTCGGATCTGGGAGCGATCGAGGCCAAACTGAGACAGAGCGAAGACCTCCAGATTGGGTTGCGCATGTCGGCCATTAAGGCTCGCCGCGATGTGATGGCGGTCTTGACTCCGGAACAGCGTGCGAAGGAAAAGTCCGAGCATGAGAAGGTGATGGAACAACACAAAGGCTCAGGGATGCATCATGGCGGGGCCATGTCCTATGGGAGCAATCCTCACGGTGCCGGCCCTCATGGTACCACCCCCCATGGGAGCAACCCTCACGGGAAGAATCCGCATGAGGTAGCACCTCCGACATCGCCGAACAACATGTCTGTGCAGTAAGAGGACCTCAACGACCGATGAAAAAACAAGTGAAGCTTCAAAGTCATGATCTCTTGGTGGGAGCCGGACGCGCCCCGGCTCGAGCGATGTTGAAAGCCGTCGGCTTCACGGACGACGACTTGACGAAACCGATTGTGGGTGTCGCTAATACGTGGATTGAGGTCATGCCCTGTAATGTCCATCTGCGCCGGCTGTCTGAGCGCGTGAAGGCCGGTATCCGAGCTGCCGGTGGGACTCCGATCGAGTACAACACCATCGCCGTGTCGGATGGAATTTCCATGGGCACCGAAGGCATGAAAGCCTCGCTCATCAGCCGTGAGGTCATCGCTGATTCAATTGAACTCGTCGCACGTGGGCATTTGTTTGATGCGGTCGTGGCACTGTCCGGCTGCGACAAGACGATCCCCGGCACAGTCATGGCCCTTGCCCGGCTGAATGTGCCGTCGCTCATGCTGTATGGCGGGTCGATTATGCCGGGGCAGTTTCAGGGACATGATGTGACGATTCAAGATGTCTTTGAAGCCGTCGGCAAGCATGCCTCAGGAAAAATGACCGATGCTGAACTCAAAGATTTGGAGGACCACGCCTGTCCGGGGCCTGGAGCCTGTGGCGGCCAGTTTACGGCGAATACCATGGCCATTGCCTTCGAGTTTCTAGGGATTTCGCCTATGGGCCGCAATGGAGTGCCCGCCATGGATGGACGGAAGGATGACGTGGCGTTTGAGTGCGGCAAGATGGTGATGGAGCTGGTGAAGCAGGACCTTCGTCCTCGCCAGCTGATTACTCGCAAGTCATTGGAGAATGCCATTGCCGCTGTTGCCACGACCGGTGGCTCCACGAATGCCGTGCTGCATCTTCTCGCGATCGCCCGTGAAGCCGGAATCAAACTGAGCATCGATGACTTCGACCGGATCAACCGCAAGGTTCCCCTATTAGCTGATCTGAAACCTGGCGGTCGCTTTGCTGCAGCGGATCTCTATGCGGCTGGGGGTACTACCTTAGTTGCCAAGCGATTACTCGATGCCGGGTTGCTCCATGGGAATCAGCCGACTGTCACCGGTCGGACGATCGGTGAAGAGGCGTCGCAGGCTCGTGAAGCATCCGGGCAGCAAGTGTTGCGTCCCCTCACCCATCCGATCAAGCCAACCGGCGGTCTTGTCATCTTGAAAGGAAACTTGGCGCCGGAGGGCTGTGTGGTCAAGGTGGCCGGCCATTCGATGACGAAGTTTCAAGGACCGGCTAAAGTCTACGATCAGGAAGAAGACGCCTTCGTGGCGGTCAAAGCCGGGCAAATCAAGCCCGGTGACGTCGTCGTCATTCGGTACGAAGGTCCCTCAGGTGGTCCTGGGATGCGCGAAATGCTCGGTGTGACGGCGGCGATCGTCGGTGCCGGGCTTGGTGATTCCGTCGCCCTGCTCACCGATGGCCGGTTCTCTGGGGCCACGCACGGGCTGATGGCCGGCCATGTGGCGCCTGAAGCGGTGAAGGGCGGGCCCATTGCGGCGGTTAAGAACGGAGACATCATTACCTTCGATATTCCCAAACGTCTTCTTGATGTGAGTCTCTCGAAACGAGAGATCGCAGCTCGATTGAAGAAGGTCAAGCGACCGGCTCCACGGTACACCTCCGGGGTCATGGGAAAGTATGCCAGACACGTCTCTTCCGCTTCGGAAGGTGCAGTGACAAGTTGATTTCTTGCGGGCAAAGGACAGCCTACTTTGCCCATGGTGGTTCCCGCCGTCGCATGATGATCCTGAGTACGGCATCATTATGCAGCGGCCGCAATCCTCTCCAGCTGGAAATCCACTCGATCAACCAGATATGACGATTTTGAATGCACGCACTATCTCTGTTCAATTGCCGGTGTGGCTTGAATTATGGGGTAAGGCCCATTCGCTTCGATCCTGGTTGAATTGAGATCCAGTTCCTGCTCCGGGACTCTTTCCATCTCGATAGGATCCCAGTAAACGATCATACAATCGTTCGTATTGCAAAACCGTTTCACTGATATGAAACTCGTGTGGGAGCGGAGAGGAGGCTGCGGGATGTAGATCCGCTGGTTTGGCAGTGCGCGACAGAATTCGAATGAGTGCGTTGGCCAAGCCATTGATGTCGCCTGCTGGACAGAGCTCTCCAACCGACGGCCCAACGACCACTTCCTCGGCTCCTCCAACGTTTGTTGCGACAATGGGCAGGCCCGTGACCCGTGCTTCAAGTAGAACTCGAGCTAACCCCTCCCAATGTGAGGTCAATAGAAAGATATCAAGCGCTCGCATCACGACCGGAATATCACGCCTCCATCCAGCAATATGCACGTGATCGTGAAGCCGGTAGTATGCGATCAGCGATTCTACCTGGGCTCGCAGTTCGCCGTCTCCGATAAGGACGAACCGGACGTTGGGGAGTGATTGGGTGATCAGCTTTGCAACCTCGACAAAGTCTTCCGGCGCTTTTTGAGGTTTGAGGCAAGCCACGGTTCCAATGAGACGCGTTCCTGGCTCTGCGCCAAGTTCCTTCCTCATCAGCTCCCGGTCGGATGCTGCCATCACCTGCTGAAACGGCCTTGGGTCGATACCAGGTCGTACCAATTGGACGTTGTTTCCGAACAGACGCCAGGTGTGCCCTTGTTTGATATCGGCCTGTGAAACGGCAACCCACTGGGTGGTGATCCAGCCCGTGATCCGTTCCATCATGAGCAATAGGTGCTTCAACCAGCGAGGCTGTACGGGTGTGATGCCATATCCGTGGATCGTATGGATGATCACTGGAACGCCGGCGAACCATGCGGCCCATCGGCCGAGAATACCTGCTTTTGAACTGTGTGTATGGACGATCGATGGTCGAATCCGGCGAAGGAGTTTGGTCAGCCGAACGAGAGCGAGTAGATCATTCACCGGATGGATCTGTCGACCGAGCTCAGGAAGAAGACGCACCGCCACGTGCGGTAAACGCTCGGCTTCCTCCGTGAGCAGTCCACCAGGTCCGCTGATCAGAATGGCCTGATATCTCGTCGGATCGAGATGTGACACGACATGGAGTGCCACTTCCTGCGCTCCTCCAAGTTCAAGCTTGGTGATGATATGGCAAATAGTGTCCACGACATTTGCCGCTATGCAGAGAGCGCTTGATCCCCTTCCATTCGGAGCCGTTCAGCCAGTTGCTTCCCCTGCCCGATGGCATCTTCCATAGAGGTATGTTCCCAGCGGCCATACCGCCCGATGGAATAGATGCCTCGCCGTTCGAGCTCGGAGAGGATGGCGGGAATGGCGGTCGCGCGATGACGATCGAAGTAGACATAGGCGTAGTGCAAATCCTTCACGTCGGAGACGACGATCTCGTCACCGGGCTGTAGGATGCCAGCCCGCTCTAATCCGGCTCTGGCCTGGGCGGCAAGCTGGTCAGCCGATTGATGCTCCATCGGTCGGTGCGAGATCTCAACGTACATCGAGCTACAGCCAGGTTGTCCCAACGACGGGGAGAAATTCATGGGAAATCCGACTCGATAAAAAGGAAATTCGGGTTCGGGGAAATAGAGCCAATGCTTGTCCGACACCTGCTCACGCGCCACGGCCAGGTTGAGGTTATAGACCGACACCCACCGCAGTTCCTCAGCGGCTTCTTTGAGATACAGGGGCATATCGAGGCAGCGGCGTATGAGTTCAGGAACCGGGATCGTCGAGACGAGCGTCTCGTAGTGTTCCGTTCGCGTCGTGCCGCTGAGCCGATCATGAAAGCATGCCCGTCGACGTCTCGTATCGACCTCGAGGAGTTCAATATTGGCTGTGACATTGGTAATGCCAGGCAGGAAGGACTCCGGCAGAATGCTGATCCCGCTGGATGCGGGATAGAGGAACGATGGATTGTAGCCGAATGCCTTGTCCTTGATACCCAACGCCCCATTGATCACGTCCTTCAGCTCGGGTTTCGGCACCAGCCACGACACCCAATCGGATGTGAGTTCGTCCAGTGATACCTTCCACAGTTTTTCATTGAATGGAACCATAAAGTGCTTGGCCATTCCTTCTCCGAGGTTCTGCAATATCCACTGTTTGAAGCCAAGATCTTTTGGATCACTCGCAGAGGCTGGTTGCAGAAGTGTAGCGATGAATCCCATCACGCACTCCCGCACGACTTCAGGCGGAAGACCGTGGATGTTCACCTGAAAGGGGTATTCGGTATAGGTTCGATGTGAGTAAATAAACGACTTACGATGGTGTTTCTGGAGTTTGTCTCCGAGCAATTGTTCCACGAGGGCCTTGATCTGCGGCTGGCGGAAATGCAACAAGTGTCCTGTGTAGTCGAAGGTAAATCCGTCCTTGCGATAGGATCGGCACAGTCCACCGACCTCCGATTCACGCTCATAGAGTCGGTACGGAATTCCCGCAAGATGATAGGCGGTGCTCAACCCGGCAAGGCCGGCTCCGACGATTAAGATCATGCCGCTCGCCTTCTTTCTTCTAGAGATGTCTCAACCTCCGGGGGCTTGGTTTTCTTGACCTCAATCCGCTTCAACGTCAGCGTCAGGGTCAGGAGGATTGCAACCGTGCCAAGACAGAGGCCCCATGCTATCTCATGCGAAACCATCATGAGCATGAGACCGACAGCTCCAACCACCGCAGTGGCAACATAGCTGACAAGCACGATCTCTCTAGTGGACATCCCCCAATGTCGGAGTCGAATGGCAATATGGTCCGGGCTGCCCAGGAATATCGGGAGGCCTCGTTGATACCGGATATACATGACAAAGAGGGTATCGAAGATCGGAATTCCAAAAATAAAGACAGGTGTGAGTAGTGAAAGGGGGTGTGTGCTTGGGAATTGTCCGATCATCGCCATGGCACCCAGCAAGAGACCGATGAACATGGCTCCAGTATCACCCATGTATATCTGAGCCGGCTGCCAATTGTATTTCAGAAACCCGACGAGGCTTCCGATCAGGGCCGCCAACATGAAGGCGATGACCTGATCGCCTTGGAGCAAGGCCGCCAGGAGTAAACAGGCGGCGCTGATGGCTCCGATTCCTGCGGAGAGGCCGTCCATGATATCCAAGAGATTGAAGGCATTAATGAGCCCAACCATCCACAAGACGGTCAACGCGAGGTCAAGCCATTCCGGGAGTGCTGCGATTTGGATTCGAATGCCGCTCTTGATCAGTACAAAGACGGCGAGAAGTTGGCCGATCAGTTTCGTCGTGGGCGAGAGCACGCCAAAATCATCGATGAGTCCCAGCATGACCACGATGGTTGCGCCGAGAATGATCCCCAGGACGTCCTGCCTGAATTCAAACGTGAAGGCGAGACTCATCAAGAAGGCCAGGTAGATCGCGAGTCCTCCGAAGTACGGGACCGGTTCCTTTTGATGTTTGAGACGTCCGTCTGGGGCATCGACAATGCCGTACTTCAACGCGGCCTGTCGTGCAATGGGCACACCGTACAATGACAAGAAGAGCGCGATCAGGAATGTTAAGCTCAACAGATACATGAAGTTACTTTCGAGGCATATGATGGACGCAGGGCATTAATATTGAGCGATTAGACACTGCCGCACGAGGCCCGAGTAAGGCATGCCGTATAGACCTGCTCATGTTGTCGTACGATCGTCGAGATATGATAGCTCTCTCCTGCTCGCATTCTTCCCTTGGCGCCCATGGTCTGTGCCTGCTGTGGATGACTCAACAGCTGGTCGATCGCATCAGCCAGTGCTTCAACATTTCCGGGCTCAACGAGGAGTCCCGTTTCTCCGGAGAGGACAAACTCAGGGATCCCTCCCACGGCGGTGGCGATCACCGGCTTTCCTGCCGCCATAGCTTCAAGAATCGCGATGCCGAACCCTTCATACAGCGAGGGAAGCACGAAGGCGTCTACTGCATGCAACACGCGCGGGATATCCCGTCTGGATCCGGTGAACACGACCCACGCGGACAGCTTCAATTGGTCGCGCAGCAACTCCAGTTCCTGACGTGATGGCCCGTCCCCGACAATCAATAATTGGCAAGGCGGTTGCCCATACTTTCTGGCCAACACCGCCATGGCTTGCAGGAGAAATCTAAGACCCTTCTTAGGTTCGACGAGACGGCAGACTGTTCCGATCACTTTCTGGCTATCTCGCAGCCCGAGTTCACGCCTCGTCGCCGCTGCGATAGGCTCAAATTGATCGATGTCCACACCAAACGGGATGATGGTACAATGTTCGATCTTTCCACCAATCCGAGAGACGACCGAGCGACCGACTGCGCCGGAGCAGCAGACGATGCGGTCTGTCCAACTCAGCGTGAGCCGATCTGCCAAGCGCACCAGCCATCCTTCACTGACGATTTCATCATGATATGACGAAATGACTGGAAATGCCCGCAAAATTCGTCCACACGCACGGGCGGCTACATTCGCCCAGAAGAGAAATGCCTGTACGACATCCGGTTGTTCAGATCGAAGAAGCTTGAATAGTCTCACAATGACACGTGCATCGAGTTTTCCGGTACCATCCAATGACAAAACCCTGACTCCTCTCTTTTCGAGTTCTTGTGATATTGTTCCGCCAGGTTTGAGAGCACAAACCGTCACTGTAAATCGTGAACGATCCAGTCTGGAGGCCAACTCGAGAATATGAGTTTCCGTTCCCCCTACTCCAAGCCCAATGGCCAATAACATGACCTTAGCAGGCATGAGCGCTTCTACCGGCCAGTTGTGATGAGTCGAGAATCTGCTCATACCAATCCAAATACGCTTGGACTTGCCGCTGAATTCCGAACGAACGTGATGCGATGTCTGCGGCGGTTGTCCCCATTGAGGTTCGCAACCGCTCGCTCGAAAGCAGTTGGATCACGCGACTGGCCATGGCGCCAGCATCTCCGGCCTGAACTAAATATCCGGATCGATTCTCTTCGATCTGTTCAGGAATGCCGTCGACTGCGGTCGCGACGACCGGAAGGCCGCAGGCCAGTGCTTCAAGCACGGTATTGGGAAACGTATCGGACTTGGCGGCATGGACATAGACATCTGCTGCTTGGTAATACTGAGCGAGAATGTTGGCATCTCTCTGAAAGGCAATAAACTGAACCTCACCGTTCTCAAAGACGACCGGCTCCCCCTGCTCTCCTAGGACCAGTAAGAGGACTTTGCGATGCTGATAGCGGGCTGCTGTTGTGATGGCACACCGTTCGACGGTTTGGTAGTCTTTGAACATGTTGCTTTTGGCCTTATTGGCGACAAAGAGGAGGATCGCCACATCCAGTGGAAGACCCCGTGCTGTCCGTGCTGCCCGTTGTGAGCCGGGATAAAAGTGAGACAGATCCACTCCGTTTGGAATGACTCTGCCTTGAATGATTGCGGGTGCCAGCATGGATTGTTCGACTTGATGCAACAGCCACCGTGAGGGGGTCGAAACATAGAAACGGCAGGCCGCATAAATGTCCCGCTTACGCTGCCAATTCTCAGCCGTGCCATCTCGTGGAATGGCTGGATAGATTGAAAGGTCCGGGCAATGGCCACATCCTGTTTTCCACCGTTCACAGCCAAGGGTATAGGCACAATGTCCGCTCAACATCCAGGTATCGTGCAACGTGATGATGGTCGGAATAGTGCGGCAGAGTTCGGGCAGCGCCCTCAAATCGAAGTAGCCGCCACGTGAGAGCCAGCCGCCGTGCAGGTTATGGCAATGAAGGATGTCCGGGTCCGCAGGCGAGAGTTCAAGAAGTCGCCAGGTCTCAGGGAAGTTGAAGTGGTCTCTCCCGAGACAGGTCTCCCACCAATTATCTGGATGCGCCACATAGGCTTCGAGCCAACGACGCATCCGCCAGATTCCACGAAGACGGCCTTCATATGAGGAAAGTTTTCGGCTGAAACTGGCAATAGAGGAATGGGCCTTGTAACGAGCTGAAGCCTGAGAGAGAGGAATGACCTGAGGGTCACGGCCGACTTTTTCCCCGACCACCATGGCGGAGTCATGACCTCGGCGCCGATAGTGTTCATAGAGCCGCCAGGCAATGGATTCAGCTCCACCTCCCTGATCGTACGTGCTGACTTGGAGTATCCGCATTCATCTAGATTACACGGCTACACCACGAATCCAGAAATAATTCTCCATTCTGTGCCGTTCCTAACCACCACGTGGCTTGGAAAGCTTAGCCCTGACCCTTGCGCGATGTTCTGAGCCCATCGTGGCATCGGTTTCAACGACAGATGTCGACAGAGTTTCCATACGACTCCGCGCAGAAGGGCTTCAGGCCATGGACAAGGTCCGCCTCCATGCCGTCTCAGGACCATTTCGGCTTCGGATAGGTATTGTTTCGCGTGTAAGACCGACCGTTGATTCCCATGAGATCGAAAGCCTCCCAATGGGGCCAAGACCCCATAGAGTTCGCTATGCTGGTAAAACCTCGCCCATAGTTCGAAGTCGGCTGCCATGCGAAGGGCGGTGTCCAGCCGGCCGCCGGCCTGTTCCCATAATGAGCGTCGCCAGAACGTTGATTCCTGTTGAATGAAGCGTCGCTGAAAAGATCCCTTCGTGGGCAGATTGCCCCCTTTGAAGAACGAAGTGCGATTGAATCCTCCACTGAAATTGATGGATGTCGCCCGCCCTTTTGCATTCCAGCCCAGTGGCTGTACGGTAGTCAGCCATTGTATTTCAGGGAACTGTGTGAAGACGTCTCGTACGACTGAAAAGGCCGATGGCGTGTATTTATCGTCGCTGTTGATCCAGGCCATAATGTCTCCCGTTGTGCGGGAGAAGCCTTTATTGACCGCGTCATAGTGTCCTTGATCCGCCTCACTGATCCAATATGTCAGCGAGCCGGCGTGCTGTTTGATCAGATCGACACTGCCGTCGGTTGACCCCCCGTCAATGATGACATACTCGAGATTGGGGTCTCGCTGTGACAAGACTGAGTCGATCGTTTCGTGAAGAAACGTGACCTGGTTATAGGATGGCGTGACAATCGATATTGTTAACGGTGAGGTCTGCACGAGAGTTACTTCGACAAACCGCTCAAGATGGTGGATCGGAATTGCTGATTCTGCTGCTTCCGTTGCTCGGGGGTGGCGTATGCGTGGATTTGGCGGAGCCTTCCGTCTTCTTTCACAAATACGACATCAACCTGCGACAGCGCATCATCGATGGGGCGATATTGATGCCCCAGGAAGTCATAGGGAACAAACCCCCTTGCCCGCATATAGTCCAGCACATCATGGAAGGCTGGCCCATGTTGAAAAAAATGGAAGAGAGAGACTTCCAGAAGAACAACTTCGGCTGCTGCGAGTGTCGCCTGTCCCCCCTCAAGGACATCGAGTTCAGCTCCTTGTACGTCGATCTTCACGAGATACGGCGGTATCCCACCCTGCTCTTTGACCCATTGATCCAGCCTGATCGCCTGTACCGGTCGGGGTGCCCCATTGACATCCGATCCCTCTTCGGTTTCCTGGTAAAGAGAGGACCCAAGGAGGTCCTGGTGTACATTGAGCATGGTTGGGCCATCACCGGCTGCGGCAACGGCGATCTCAAATTGTGACCGTGGAATGTCTTTCGCGATTTGTGTCAGTGACGGCAGGTATTCCTGTAGAGGTTCAATGAGGAGATAGCTGGCCGTTGGAAACACTGAATGGCAGGTACGGGTAAACATCCCCATGGCAGCGCCGACGTCAATCACCGTGGCCGGATGAAATCCCGCTTCACTGATTTGTCGTAGGACACCTTGGAGGGAATCGCGATCCGGCCCGAGATGGGTCCGAGCCTTTCCCCTGCGTTGGCGAACTTCCAGGCCAAGATGCCGAAAGAGTCGTTGAAGGAACCGCTTCATGATCAATCCGTTCGAAGCCGGAAGCAGTGCGCTTGTCATCCATCACCTGTGCAGGTCATGGCTTGACCGCTTCCATAAAGAGTGAATCAGGTTTGCGCACTGCCCCGTTCACCACATCCAAGTGATACGAGTCGAATCTGTCCAGCAGGCTTTCAAATGCCGTGCGGCGGCGCACGTCAGAAAATCCACACTGTTCGAGCAATCGCTTGAGTGAGAATTGGTCGTACATCCACTGATGACATTCACCTGAGGCCCTGAACAATCCCTGCTGAACAGCTGATCGCCCGCGCCGCCCCAGTAGAAGGCTACAGACCCCTATCACGATCCGTTTTTGAAGGGCTGTGAATATGTGTTGGAGCCGTTGTCCGCCTGAGTGACTCCATGAATGGTGATGCGGCTCCGGCGACTTGCCCTGGTTCTGGTCATCCTGCCGGAAATAGGGAGCGGCTTCAGATCCGATTCGTGCTGTGACATAGTCGGCATCTTGCGACGCTTGGTTTCGCAGGTACCGTCCCATCTCACCACCGGACTCCACACGCACGAGCTGGTCCAGTAGCTCAAGAGTGATCCATTCATACTGTTTCATCGCAGCCGGATCTCCCGCCTGCGCTCGACCCAATACGCGGAGGTATTCCCCTGCAATCAATTCAAGGTCTGGAACAGCTAACCGAAGCACACCACCGGAGCGAAGCACGCGGAGACACTCCAACAGCAATCTGCGAGCACCCTCTCGTGGAAGATGCTCAAGAAGATGGGAGGCATAGCATCCATCAATGGTCCCGTCTTCGAACGGAAGCCCGTTATCCGCATCCCAGGCTCTGACATCTGCACCCACAGGATGCATGTCCAGATTGACCCAATCTGAGTGCCAGACTGAACCGCAGCCGATATTGACCAATACCGGTGGTATGAAGCCAAGCCCTTTTGTACTCAACTTGTCTTTACTCCGATTCGACCCGTATAGTCGATTGCATGGAGCTCCATCATGATCTGGTGTTGCTGCAGATACTCGTCAACGGCTCGACGGGCGCCCTGCCAGTGGCCGTAGTCGTCGATAATCAACACTCCACCTGGGGAGAGTTTTGGAAAAAGCACCTCCAATTCATGCTTGGTCGATGCATACCAGTCGGTGTCTAACCGCAAAAGCGCGATCTGCTTCGGAGCTGATTTAGTCAGCGTCTGTTCAACCGGTCCAGGTATGAGGTGCATATGTGACTCGGGGTACTTCGTCAGCGCGAGGGACTCCACCACTCGTTCAATCGGTGCATAGCACCAGAGTGTGTCTTCTTCCGTTCTTGCTGATCGCTTCAGAAGGGTCTCTGCGGAATCCCCGTTCAGAGAGATATCAAGCGGTCCAGGTTTGGTCATGCCCTCAAAGGTGTCGAATAGATACAGGTCCCGATCTGTTCTTCCATAGTCGATGAGTGTTCTTGCAACTGCCATCATGCTTCCACCACGCCAGACTCCGCATTCAACCATTGCCCCTTCGATCCGTTCCTGTTCGATGTATCGGACTGCCGAGCAGAGTGCATGAACCCGCTCCGGAGATGTCATGGTATAGGGCTGGACAAATTGAGCCGTTTCGTTGTCCTCATATTGCTTGTATTGAAGTGCGGGACATGGTTTGTGACTCGCGATGTGTCGGTTGTTTAAGCTCCACTGCTCGACGAGGGTAAGTAGAGGGCGAACCAGTCTGTCCAACACAGTGACCTCATCAATGAGAGGCGACGATGACTACGGGTTGCGCAGGAAAATGAGGGAATCTCGCTGGAGCAAATCTAGATCGGCGCAGAGCACGTCCCAACCAGCTTCAACTGCGAGCTTTGTCATGGCTTGTTGATCATTGCGTGGCCACCAAATATTCTGGTCGCTCTGTGTCTTGAACGCATGAGGAACACCTCCACGACTCCAGCCGAAACGCTCCAGTTTGATCCAATCCCCATATTGATGGATCGATACCCCACCCCGCTTCATGGTGCGACGAGCGGATTGAAGGATTTCCATGATCGAAGCGGAGTCGTTATGGCAAAGCACCCCGAAGGACCAGAATAGGTCGAAGTACTCATCCGGTAAGTCCTTGAAGCTGTTATCATGAACATGATGGCAGATTAATCGTCCGGTATAGGTGTTCGGACTCAGCCACCGGGTGACGTCTTGGAAATCGACCGTATGCAGCTCACCATCAGGAATAAACTTGAGAATTGCACGGGACCAGGACCCTTTGCCTGGTCCAAGTTCAAGTACCCTCGAGCTTGGATGGAGATACGGCCTGACCGCTTTGTTGAAGACCTGTCGATAGGATCCTCCGCTTTTCCGTTCCTCGGAAAACCGTATTTTTCCAGGTATCCAGGACAGCACATCGCCACTGTCGTAGCCGTAACTAAATTCTCGTTGTAGCCAGGCACGGGTCGGCATGGGCAAACAATTGTCCCTTCTATTCCTTCTGTTTCTGGGAGGAAGATATCGTCCATTTCATTCTACTCGCGACCAGACGGAGTCGCGAAGTCAATTCAGCTATCCTACCTCTCTGATCGTGAGCGCCTAACTGCACAAAAAATGAGCGGACTTCGTTTCGTGCCACGATCGATTCCTCAACCTGATCCGAAAAGCGCCAGGTCTCGGATTTGCTAAGGGAGACATCAAACTGCGACGAGCTGTTGCAATGCATCCCGCTGCCATCCATCCCAATGTTTTGCACCAGGGACTGACTGGGGTAGAGGCAAAGTCCCTTTGCCGCGAACATCGTGGCATACCATCGGACTCCCCATACGTCCAGTTTTCCAGCGGCATGGAGCTTGAGCTGTGTGAAATAGGGATAGGCTCCATCAACATCGAAGCGGTCTTGGTCGGATTTCGCGCGAAACCCCGTCAGGAGTTGAGTCGAGTCATGCTGGAACTGTTTCCATGCTCGATGCCAAGTGCCCCATCCCCAACTAGCCGGAACAGAAAAAAAGAATGTTGAGGCCAGATGTTCAGGGTGCTCAACGGGGAAGAGGTACCCTGATATCGCCATGACCCGTGAGGCATGTTCATAGTGCACAAGGGCCTGATTCATAAAGGTTAGAAATCCCGGTGCCACGAGGAGATCGTCTTCGAGAACGATGACGGACCCGTATAGCTCAGATAACTCTGTGACACCCGCAATGATCGAACGTGCCAACCCGATATTGACTGGCTGCTCGTGAATGGTGACTTCCGCAAACCCGTCGGTTTTCCTGATCATGTGTCGGACCTGAGCAACAGCTTGTTTATCACGTGAAGTCCTCGGACCATCGCTATAGATATGGAGCCTGCTCTCGTGAGCTAACGGATTGTCACGTAATGCTTCGAGCGTTCGAGCAAGGTGTGTTGGTCGATTGTAGGCAAACAGCGCAATTGGCGCAGGGGTCATAGCGCGATGTCCTCTTGAGTCAAGACCGTACGCTTCTCACAATGTGAGATCCTGGAGGCCTAGGCAGCCTTCCCTTGTTCAAGCTGTGTGCATGGGCCGGACCGCTGTGATTGTGTTGTCACCGTGGCAAGCTTCCTGCTCCAGAGTTCAAGCGTGAGGGCTTTGAATGAAAGCGGAGCTCCGGCTCCAGCTGGATAGAGACCTTTGGAAAGCTCTCGTGCACTCAAAGACGTTAGCACGCCGGCTTCAACCAGGAATCCGTCGTCCAGTATCGTCCCATGAGTAGCAAAGATCGCCTTGTGCCATTCGTGCAGAGGAGGAGTAAACCCTCTCTTTGGACGATTCAACACCCATTCTGGCACCATGTTGCTCAATGCCTGACGGAGCCACGCCTTCGGTGGTAGAGAGTGATCAGACGAGGCCTTGCGCAATCCGATGACGGTCTCCACGAGTCGGAAATCGACCAATGGAAGTCGTAGTTCGACAGACGAGGCCATACTCAGCCGATCTCCCTGGGCAATGCCATTTTCTTGCAGGTATGTTTGGCAGATGAGTCGGGTCAATAGAATGTCAATCGCCGGCCAAGGAAGCGGAATTCTAAAAATGTCGTAGGCCGTTGTTTCTTCCAACTGTTCAAGAAACGCCTTGGTATACAGATTCGCGACTCGCTTGCTGGCCAGTTGAAAATCTGGTGTCAGGTCATAGAACACGACCTGTTCTTTTGGGCTGAACCGGTCACGTGTATAGGCCATCCATGAAGGGCGTAGCCCAGCACCAGATGTTAGCCATTCTTTCATCCCCCATAACGACCAATAGGCAGGCGTCGTCAGTGTCAAATACTCCTGGAAGTTGAAAGAGCCGGACACTTGGCCCTTCAACTTTCGCGTCGTCTGCGTCACCGCATCACGTACCCAGGGATATCCCCAAAAGAGTTCGTCGCCTCCATGTCCTTGCAGCATCACGGATACTCCGTGAGCCTTTGCGGCCTTCATGACTGAGTAGTAGCCGAATGCTGAAATATCCGCGATCGGATCGTCGAGCCAATACATCAGCTCCGGAAAGAACGATGCAACATCGTCGGCACACAACTCAATCTCGTGAATCGGCATGTTGAGATGTTTTGCAAAAGCCTTGGCGGCGGCTCGTTCATCAAAAGGACTCTCCTCCCGATACCCAACAGTGAAGGCCTGCATAACGCCAGGATATCGTCTGGAAGTCATCGTTGCTATCGCAGTCGAATCGAGTCCACCACTCAGGGCAATTCCGATCGGAACATCTGACCGGACAATGAGTGAACTGATCGTCTCCAATTCATGTTGGATGGCTTCGACCGGATCAGCACTGCGTGCGGGAACATCCTCCATGCGCCAGTAGCACCACTGTTTCTGCTCCCAGCTCGTTGCATCGATGGTCAAGATATGAGCTGCTGGAAGCTTGCACACTTCTCGTATTGGCGTCATCGGTTCCGGCACATACCCATAGTGAAAGTAGAGGTTCACGGCTGTCGGATCCAGAGCGAAGGGGACGCAGCCGGCCGCCAGGAGTCCTTTGAGCTCGGACGCAAAATAGATCTCGCGCGGTCCGATGTGGAGATAAAGCGGCTTCTCCCCCATTTGATCACGTGCCAGCATCAACCGTTGGATACGGGCATCCCACAAGGCGAATGCGAACATGCCTCTCAGGTGCTTCACGCAATCCAGACCATATTGCTCGTAGAGATGCACGATCACTTCGCAGTCAGTAGCGCACTTGAATCGATGCCCCTGGGATCGAAGTTGATCGCGTAGTTCAATGTAATTGTAGATCTCTCCGTTGGCGATCAGTACCAGGGAACCATCCTCATTGAAGAGCGGTTGCTGCCCTCCATGAAGATCGATGATACTCAATCGACGCATGGTCAAGGCAATCGGTCCATCATGAAAACTGCCTTCCCCGTCAGGTCCTCGATGGACCATAGCAGCACTCATGTCCCTGACACGGGATCGGTGACCTCGCGTCAGTGGTTCTGTGGCGATCACTCCAGCTATTCCACACATGTCTCGTTATCCGTCTTCAGTGTTCCGCGCGATGAGTGATCTGTTCGTATGTGCTGCCAAGTGTTTGGAGATGAACAAAGACCACTTCATAGAGATAGTTTTCAACATAGGGATAGCGGATGCGATCTCTCCCCATAAGGCCGAGGATGACGCTTCTGGTGAGTTCGAGCAGCGCGCGTACGGCACGAAGGCAAGAGAGAATCGTGTGGATCCGTTCCGTAGCCGTGTCGTACACCACACGTTGCCAATCTCGTCCTGACACAAACATCTGTTTGGCGCACCAGATCAGCCGCATCTTTTCTGGCCTCACCAGATGGGACACCGTAAGTCGTGGCTCGTAATAGATCATCTCATCAGGACGTTCTTGCCGAACTCTCCGTTGCAGTGAGGTTTCTTCGCCATATCCCAATCGGGTGCCTGCCATTCCAACTGCAGTATTGAAACCACCGAGCTGCTCTAGGAGGGACCGTCGAATGAAGAGGTTTGTGCCGGACAAATAGTGGTCTTCATCAAGCACACGTGAGATCGTTCCGTCATCATAGGTTCCATAACGATCGAGATACCATCTGGGTTTCAACGACTGATAAAACGGCCGGTATGGACCTCCAAAAATTGCAGGGGCTACGTGCACAATCACCTGATGCGCGATGTCCAGCCACTCTTGTGGCACCGTGCAGTCGTCGTCGATGTATGCAACGTACAAGCCTCGAGCCGCTTGAAACCCGGTATTGCGGCTATGAGAGAGTCCTTGTTGTGCTTCAAAGCAATATCGGACATGTGAGTGCTGTCGACCGATGTCGGCGATGTGTTGTCTCGTTCCATCAGTTGAATTGTTATCAACAACGATGACCTCATAGGACGTAGGTGCGAGAGTTTGTTCACAGAGGCTTCTCAGTGCGGCAGCCATGAGATCGCAGCGGTTGTAGGTGCAGAGCACGACGCTCGTCAGTAGCGACTCAACTTGCGGCACGACCCATCCTCATGACTTTCGTGTGGGGATCCTTTCGGATGAGACATTTCACGAGAAACTTTAGATGTTGGATTGGACTCCAGGCTGCGGATGCCAAATGCGGAGTCCGCCAAAATTCAAGCATCGTCCGAACTCCTTTGTGAGTCGCCGATGAACAGACCTCGCTCCATCGTCGACCCAAGACCATAACAAGCTCATCCTCCGGGTAGACCTTGCATAATCTATTCGCATTTATAAGCTTATCAAACCATGCACGAGTCGCCGAGAGAAATGTCGTTGACGACTCAAACCGCCATTGACTGAGATGATGATGCAGGAGTGCTGCCTCAGGTGCTGGGTTGATACCGAGGCGAGCAAGCTGACTTAAGCGAATCGCTCTCGAGGACTCTTCCGTTTCCAATTCATAACGTCGACCAATTTGCCGTGGATGGATCCGATACCGTAGCAGGATGGTTGGTACATTGGCGAAACGGGTGTGCTGAGAGGCTCGCACCCACAAATCATAGTCTTCAGCATGCACTGCCCGCTCATCGTAGAAGAGATGATGATTGAGGATCAGGCTTCGCCGAAACATCGTCGCGGGGTGGGCCAATGATGAAGAGAATAGCAACTGACAGCGGATGGTACCATCATCGCAGGGATACTGCACCACTTCAGAGGATTCTGTACCAAACGTTTCAATCCATGATCCGCAGACTCCAATGTCGCGATGGAGATCCAAATAATCTCCTTGAATCGCAAAGCGCTTCGGCATGCTGATATCATCAGCATCCATCCGCGCGACATACTCACCGCGAGCCACCATGATGCCTTGATTCAACGACGCAACGAGGCCTTGCTTTGATTGGTAGTAGACCCGTATACGGGCATCTGTTCGCCGAAACTGATCGAGAATGTGTGGCGTGCGATCGGTTGACCCATCGTCCACCACGATCAGTTCCCAGTCGTGGACTGTCTGGGCCTGGATACTTCGAATAGAGTCCGGAAGATAGGTTTCCCCATTACATACCGCTAAGACACAACTAATTCTGGGTGAGTTGGGCACGTGATGACCTATTGAACTCAGTCTTACGATTTCTCTGTTAGACTAACTGGTAGACTAATAGGTGGTGCGAGTATTCCTCAACGATCGTCTCTCCCTACTCCCAGTGGGTGTTCGTAGCCTCAGCCGGTCATTTGGCTAACACATACCAGTCATCTTGTTTTGAGACGCCTTCAAGGATTCGCTCGTACCCATTCTGAGAAAGTAAGCTGAATATCTGGTCCCGGGCCGAGGTAAAGTTGTGTTCACACGTGATGACGCGAAACTTGTGCCGTTCAAAATCAAAGCGGTTCAATATGTCAAACTCGCTTCCTTCAGTATCAATCGACAGATAGTCAACGAGCGTGGGAGCATCGTGTTTGATCAGTAAATCCTGCAATGAAATGGCCGGCACGTCATACCGTATGCCATGTGCACGCTTGTGTGTGTGAAGATCATCACCTCGATACATGTCGATCGTGGAAAGATCTGAGGTGTCAGTTTCGTAAAATGCTACAGTCCGGCTCGACTCTTTCCAGACGCACTCTGTGTCAATAGCGACTGAGCGATTCCTTCTTAGTGCTTCGTGCCAACAGAGCGCCGGTTCTGCCAAGATACCTGTCCAACCGAATTCCTTCTCCAATAAATACGTATTGGAATGATCGATGCCGTTGGTCGCGCCGAATTCAACGAAAAAACCACCTCGCTTAAAATTGAGTTGTGCGAGGACGAATAGGTCCTGCCGGTTCTGAGCCGTGGACTGGGGGAGGTATCTGATCAGATCAGGGGTGTGCTCGGAGGGAGTGTTGAGCAGGAACTCGATATCGGTGTCACTGGTTGCGTTCAGCCGTTGCCTCAAACGTTCAAGACGACTGTATCGTGTAATGACCATGTCGAATCGCTTAAGTATCGCATTCAGTGTTGTCGCGACAGTCATCAGTCCAGAGCTCACGCTATGCCCCATAGGCTGTCATGGCTGTGTGATGCGTTCAAAAAATGAAATTAGGGCATGTCGATCGAGGTGGTACGATTTGGGGGTGGTAAAGTGTGGTTGTTTCAAAAGGGCGAAGTACAAATCATCATTCTGATCAATTTCCATGATGTACTCGATGAGCCGCTTGTCGTTCGAAAACTCATAGGCATTGATGAACGCCTTCGTATTCCAGTCTTTATGAACATCGGGGTTGCCCCAATAGATGGGAATGCTGTTGACTAATTTGGGGTGGACCAGTTTCTCGGTGGTGTAGCCAGGATATTCACTGTTTTCAAATGCGATGGTGAATTTATATTGGCTTAAGAACTTCATCTTGTCGTCGACATAGTAGCCAAGATTATTGAATGCTCTGCCTCCTGAGTCGACTCGTTTGTATTTCGAGAGTTTCTGGAATAAGGTGTTTCTCTCGCGGGCGTTTGGATTAGAAAAAAGGAAATTGCAAAACTGTGTCTTCTCACGCTTAACCTGCTCACAGTCGATGTGTTTCTCAAAGCCATCCAGAATGCCCCATTCGTACAAGGTCACCGCCGATAATGGAAATCGTAGATGCCGATCATCATTCAGATAGTCAAAGGTCATCGCGTACTGACATTCTCGAAAGTTCGGTCTGATATTTTCACCGGTGTAAAAGACTTTGGGGCAGGTATAGCGTTTGTGATTGGATCCAAAGACGCTATAGATTAAAATTTCGGGAGAGTCTGAGATTGTGATATCGAAGCGTTCTGATAGGATTTTATAGAACACATTGTCGAAATGGGACTTGCCCGTTGGGTTACACTCAAATCCTTCCCAAAAATCTGTGAATGCCAGGCATAGTGGTTGCTTCATCGGCATGTCATATTCCCATTGATTGCCTGTTGAAGGCGAACTCTATTGGTTCTCTGTCTAGCGCACCTCTTGCGTCTGTCCGGTGACCACGCGTTGGGCCCCGTCAATTGGAGCGCCAAGATCGGTCAGGCCGATTTGCGCAAAGATCTCTTGGAATCGCTGTCGGTAGGTATGGTCTTTCAGTGTCCGCTGGTACCCAGCCTCGGCAATGCCAGCACGCTCTTCTTCATGCGTTAAGTAGTAGCGAACCTTCTCGATCATCTCCTCGGTGGAGTGGAAATTGACCACTTCCTCACCGAGTTTATAGTAGTCTTCGAGATGTGCCGCATTCTCCGTCAGGAGAAACCCGCCAGTGCCAGGGACCTCGAAGTTACGTCCCTTGATCTGTTCAGTGCTGTGTCCGGCTGATTCAGATATGGTGGTTTGACCAGCGAGGGCTTTCAGCCTGCTCTGCGCACTGCCAGTCGCATTCCCCGTGCTCGCACTCGCGAAAGAGATGTGCTCGAGCAGCCGCCAAAGAGGATGTCTCTTGCGTGAAACGGACTCTTGCTCGTTCTCAGAGTGCGCACCGTATGCGGCAGTTAAATTGAGGTTGATGCGGCTTGTGTTAAAGACTCTGATCATCTCATCCTGAGAGACCCTTCCAGAATCCCACCCCTGTCCCCAGGCTCTGACGCTCACACCAGCATGCCTCAACTGTTCAATGACCTTACGGCGTTGTCCATAGGGTTGCCCAATAAACGTGACATCGTACTCCAGCGGAAGGCTCATCCGGCGATACAAGAAGGTGTTGCAAGCCCACTGGCTCTTGATGACATTGTGGTACCCGATCTGTGCATACTTTGGGAGGGCACTCTCTGCCGTTGTGACGACCCATCGGAAACATGGCGCCCAGAGACTGGAGTACCGTTCGAATCGCCAATGGTCGTCACAGAACCAGTTAATGGTCACAACTCCGAGATCCTCTGTCACGTTACGTAGAACTGATGCATCAAATTCGTCGGTGAAGAGTACGGTGAACATCAGGTCCGGTTTCTCTGTTTTGGCCACTTCCATCAGTCGGTTATTCATCCAGATTCGGCCGTGCTCTTGCATCAAAGTCATGAAATCGAAATACACGATGTCATGCCCCATCTGAAGTAGGCAGTCGTAAAAATTGTAGTGCTCAAAACTTGGTCCCTGATTGGGACGGCCATAGTCATATTTCATCGCGACGTATAAGATGCGCATACAGATCTTGCTAGCACCTTGGGGATCCCTCACCTACAACGGCTGAAGCAGTGCAGACTTGATGGAGTACGTTCTCATATTGCTGAGCGATGTGTTCCCAGGTGAACCGAGCAGCCCAATTCTGTTTCCCATTTCTCCCAAGCTCACGGCGTGTCTTTCCATCATTGGAGAGGTAGACCCATTGTTCAGCAAATGGTTTAGAATCAATCCGGGTATAGCCTTTGTGATCGATCAACGAGGGACCGATCATGCCGGCTCCGGTCCATTCTGCAATTTCGTGAGCATTGCCGACTTGAGCGGAAAGAAACGCGGTACCTGCCGCGGCTGCCTCAAAGAGCACCAGAGGGGAATACTCGATATGTGAGGCAAAGACAAAGAGGTCGGCATTCATATACGCTTGTACAAGCTCCGGCCGAGGCATATCCGTTACCATCACCCTCTTGTTGGTTCCCGGCTGATTGAGTTGTTGCAGGAGAGATTGCATCTCATCGCGAAATGGTGGCGGATTATGATCGGGTTTATGCCCTCTGATGAAGTCGAGTAGATCATGATACGTCTGTGACAATATGGCTCGAATGGTTGTCTTATTCCAACAAGATTCAGCAGTACCCCATTTCTGATGATGGGTCAACAGTTCTGATGAAGTTGCCGACGTTGCGGAATTCCTCTTGTCTGGTTCAGCAATGTAAGCGTTCGTGTTCAAGAGCAATACTGAGGCTTGTTTTCCAAAATCACAGGTGAGGTAGGATCGCAGTAAGTCCGCATGCCCCTTGTCTACGGTAAAGGCACCCACGGTGAGGAACAGCCGTTCCTGATCCGAGATCCCCCACCGTTTTCGAAATGCAGGGTCGTTCTCGACGGCAAACTCCGTTTCACTCGCCCCGTTTGGAATGATGGAGAACCGTTTTAACCCACACTTCTTTGCGAAGCAGATGTCTCGATAATCGGAAGCATGAAAGATCAGATGATCAAATTGTCGCAAGATGTTGGGCATCTGAAAGAAATAGGCTGCATAGGATGGTTCATAGAGGCATGAAAACCCACAGGGGATAAGAATTTTGCGAGAAGGGATCTCAGACAGAGTAGGAATCAATGCATCAAAGGTCCACTGTTGGGCCATGTTGATCAGGACGACATCAAAGGCGCCTGCAGAGACAAACCGCTGGTACTGTGCCACCTCGCCATCCATTCCCTTCACGAAATTGCCGGACACATCAAACTCCACTATCCGTACCCTATTGAGTTCTGTGAATGTGCGGGTCGGAAGGTGTGAAGTGGCAACTGTTACACCGTGTCCACGGGATACCAGCCGTTCAGCAACCTGTTGCATGACCTCTTGAATGCCACCGATGCTGGGTGCGTAGAATTCGCAGCAGAACAGGATATTCACAATGTTAACTCCCTAGCCGTCGAGGTGGTCCGGCTGGCATCTGTGGTGAATCGGCCATGCAATTGAGGAGTGGCTCTGTCGTTAGGCAGCGTCTGTACGAACGCCTGTTGCTTCGAACTGCTCCATCCAAGTTTGAAGTATTCGTGTTTCAGTTGGGGACTCATCCACCAGACTCAGTCTCAATATTTCCTTCACTCGGTCAATCTGTTCTGCTTTTGAGACAATCGGACTCCCCTTTGTGCCAATGACGGTGATGTTATATGTTCCCTGCCATTCTCCGGCTGTGAAGGTGAGATTCCGATATCCCAACGCGGTCAGGACGTGAGTGAAGCGCTCACGATACCAGCCATCGTAGTGGACGGCCCAACTTGCTTCATGCGATCCAAAGAGATGACGGAGAATCTTGAGTTGCTCACCCAATACCGGAGTTCGGAGGTACTCCTGAACACAACGATGGAAGTCTGGCGTCTCGATAATGAGTTGCCCCCCTTCCTTGAGCCAGCCATACCAGTCAATCAATAATCGCAATGCAACTGGTCTCTCAAAATGTTCAAAGACGTGATGGAGCCGAATTTCGTCTATCGTTCCTGAAGGATAGTGAAGCTGTGACAAGTCAGTAAAAATATCAGCTTTCGAGTGTCGTTGCACTGAGTGTCGACTCGGAGGGAAGTCCACGTTGATGTACCCAGGTAAGTAGATTTCGCCACATCCAAGGTGGAGCTTGAGGCGCTTATCGGGGAAAGATGCTGTGCTAGGGGCGTTTGAACGTTCACGTCTACCAATAAGGAGCTGCTGACTATTCTTGTTCTTGCGAATCCTCCTTAGCGCCGCCTTCCCTATTGCCAATGGATCATGTGTACAGAGCGCCATAATATGTGGGAGGGTTGCCAGATATCGATGGTCCGACAAGAGCGCTTTCGTGTATGCCTTGCGGAGCATCGTCTCTTGGCGCTGTAGGGTGTTATCAGGAACTATCTGAGTACTTGTTCTTCGCCGTAGGAAGCGACGTAGACGGTTGATCACCATCAGCCGTGAATCCCAGTGTTGTGCGACAGGAATTGCTCCTCGAATACTGACGGAGGGGATATCGCGGTACACGGCAAGAAGCGCCTCTAGATACACAATCGATGACTGAGTGGCCACTCTCAGCCAAAGGTCGTAATCCTCAACTGCCCGTAGAGCAGGGTCTTCACAAAATAGGCCTACGTGTTCAAGTGTAGAGCGTCGGACCATTGCCGTTGACGTAATAATAAAATTATTCTCAAGTAATGCCGGTAAGACCAGCCCGCTATGTCCTTGATCATCCTTTAGGTAGGGTTGACTGGGGTTTTCTTCATGCTGGCGAACAACGAAGGCGTTAGAGCAGACCAATCCTACCGTGGGATGTTTATGAAACACAGAGACTTGTTGAGAGAGCTTATTGGGAAGCCACTGATCATCTGAGTCCAGGAACGCAATCAATTCTCCTTTGGCGAGCCTGATGCCAGCATTTCGCGCGACGGCAGGTAGCCCTGAATGTTCAACCTTTACATATTTGATAGACGAAAACTGCCGAGGGAATAAGGTTGGCGTGTCATCCGTAGATCCGTCGTCAATCACGATGATTTCCACATCGCCGTGAGTCTGGTTCAACACGGAATCCACTGCCCGGCAGAGCAAGGGGAAGCGATTAAAGGTTGGGATGATGACGCTTACGCACGCCATAGGTTTCTCAATGTGAGCCAGGAGCCCGTACTATGTTGCAGTTCTGTCGTGGTCGGCATGCCGCCATGCGCCCGTGTGAATCCCTCTGCTGTCTTAGTGAGGTCTTCATAGGCCAAGTAAATCCAATCACGATGATTCGGCTTGTCTGGATCAAAGAAGATCCCGCGCCATCTTTCCTGATAGGCGGTACGGTCGTTCTGTTCGCTCTCAAGGTTCGAGGTCCTGACTGCGAGATTGGCATGCGAAAAATGCTCAACGAACGACGTGGGACAGTCCACGACTTCATACCCCTGTTGCCACAGTTTGAGACACACATCGCCATCAGCGCAGTAGAATTGATAGCGATCTTGATCAATCCAAGCCACTTGTTGAAGCGCAGCACGCACGTAGAGGCCATGATTCACGAACATCTTCTCGCCATGGGTTAACCCCACCCAGTATTCTTGCTGCTCCGGCCAATTCCTCCAGTAAAATGCAACAGCCCCTACATTGCGCCCTTGCTGCCGCAAGGTTTCACAATGTTGAACACCGTTCATTACAGCGCCAGGAACAAGGAGTGAATCATCGCTGATCATGACGATGTATTGCCCCTCAGCACACTTGAAACCCAGGTTCATGAAGTAGCCCCAACTTTTTCGCTTGTTCACTTGGTTGTCAGAGCCAGTTCGGTTGTGCTGAACGATCGTGATGATCTCCGATTGATCGATAAGCCATTCTGTGGAGCCATCGGTTGATCCGCCATCGACGACAATGATCTCATAGGGCAGAGTGATGCCATTCTGGCGAATGCTCTGAATCGCCTCTTGGAGAAACTGCTTACGGTTGTATGTACCGAGCACAATGCTCACGGTCGCTGATGCTGAGTGTCTCGGAATCTGCTGTACAGCTGGAGCCTGATGGCGGTCCACTGTTCCATTGGATAGACGTGTATTGTCCATCATTCAGCCCTGCTCACTGCTACTCGGGTGGCTCAGTAATGTTTCTGCCTCGATCAGATAATGCGGCCTTACGTGCCTCATGCGCCTTTATTGAATTGGTGCGGATTGACTCTTCAGTACCCTTCTGCGCGCAGATGAAGAAGCTGTGCATTGCATCAGGCCCCGAATTGAGGTGCGTGATGTGACATCCCATCTCCTCTACGGCCTGTTTGATCACAGGCGGGGTTGGAATCCATTTGTGACCATCACCAACAAAAGGTGAACCAGGGTGCCATATGGCGCAATCGGGGTGTGGGAGGTAAAGGAAGATCATTCCACCATGTCGCACGCGATCTATCCATTCTTTGAGGCTTTCTTGCCACGCCTCAACATGCTCAAGGCAATGTGAGCTAAACACATAGTCCAGGGAACCTTTCTCGAAGTCAGTCACGCATCTGTTCGTGCCCACCCCTCGCCATAGATCGACAGGGGTGGAGCCTGGCAGCGGCCACAGGCCAGCACCAACATCAATGCCTTTTCCCCGACAATGCTTCAGCGCTACAGGGAAAATGGCATGTGCCGCTCCTCCGACAGTGAGATAGTCAGGGTAAAATGCGTTCTGATAGACCCATCCTCCAGGCCTACGCGTTAACTCAGGATGATCGAGTAACGCCCGATACTGGGAGAAGAGGTCCGGCACATTGGGGAGTGATTCGAGGGGCTGTTGAGCGGAGTTGCCTGGCCCTGGAATCCTTTCCGAACACAGCCGGAGGCCTAGCGCTTTCGCTGAACGGATGGGATGAACAAGATGGCGTAATTGAAGCATCGTATCCTGTCACCAACGCAGCGCAATGATCAGATCACCATTCACGTTTCTGGAACGTGTATTGATTCTGATCAAGGCCCGCCCTTCGATATCGTATTGAAACCCAAGTAAGAACAAGATGTCCCCCAAGTCGCGGGTTATGCAACGGCATGCTGGTGTCGGTTTGACACACTCATTCGGACGGCGTCTTTTACACGTTCGATGTCGACACGACGGATACAGTGGGCATCTCTAGATGCACAGTATTCTTTACAAGGGGACACCGCAGTGTCAGGCTGAAGCACTTGGGAAGGAACTCCCCATGGACCGAATCGCAGTGGGGAGTTCGACCAGTAGGGGTTCCCATTGGAAGGATGACATGAAATCTCGATAACCGGGACCCCTGCTGCTGCCGCCACATGCATTGGGCCTGAGTCATTTCCGATATACAGATTACAAGATCGAAACAGAGTGCCGAGCTGAGGCCAGGTCGTGATGGCGACGGCATTGATCACATCTTTCCCCAAGGACTGTGCCACAGTGCGTCCAGTTTCGACATCAGATGGTCCCCCTACGATCACGATGCGAGCATCGTATTCCTTCGTGAGCCAACGTCCCAGCTCAACATAGTGCTCCTGCGGCCATTGCCGTGTTGCGGATGCCGCTCCAATTCCAAATGCGATCAAGAGTGTGTTATGAGAAATGCCGAGATCTCCAAGTATATTGGGTAGTGGTTGTTCTCCATGTTTTGGTTCCCATAAAGCGAGACAATCTTTTTTAGGGTTGCCTCCGATAAAGCGGATGATGTCCAACCCTCGGTCGACCTCATGCTTGAGCGAGCTGTCCATAAGGGCATGGCTATAGAGACTATCAAACCCGCTATTCATAGCTCGTTTGTGCTGAACGACGTGCTCAGAGTACCCCACGCGCCACGCCGCACCGCTCCAATAGGCCAGGTGGGAGGCATGGTAGAGATCCGCATCCCATCGAGGGACTATCGCTAAATCAAACCTGCGTAACCAAAGATGTTGTGCGGCGAACCGCAAGGTCCTCCTCATCCGATCAAAGGTTGGGGTATAGCCGAGTGGACCGGGGTCATAGACCAACACGTCATCGACGAAGGGACAACCGGCTGCAAGTTCTGCCACAGCGGGTTTCACAACGAGCGAAATCTTGGCTTGTGGTATTGCCTGACGAAGCTCGCGCAGAAACGGAGTCGATAAAATCATATCCCCTATATCGTCCAGGCGAATGACAAGTGCACGATCCATCGTCTTGAGGTTTATGACATCCCCTTTTCTGCGGTATCCCATTATCTGAAACAGCGGCTCGCCCAATCTGGTTGCCCTTCGGGGTGACGATATTTCTCGGATGGCCTGGTTCCACATCAACCTGTGCTCCACGTCAAGCAGAGAGAGCGAGAGGTTCACTTCATCAAAATGGCACGCTCAATGTTTCTGGCCGATAAATACGTATGTTCCGTAATGAGCCGAGGGGTTGCGACCTTCATCTCGACCCAAGATCTTGTAGTGAGCCTTCCGAAAGAGAGGCAGTAATTCGTTATCGAGTGTTTCATGATCAATACGAATAGGGTGTCCGGTATCGTCTCCAATGCGCTGCACGTCATCAAAGTTGCTCAGGTCTTGCCCAATCACCAGGTATCCCCCGGGCTTGGTGATGCGAACAGCCTGTCGGATGCACGCTAGGCTGTCCCGACAGTGATCGAGCACGTTAATAAGGACGACAAGGTCAAAGTAGTCTGATGCAAAGGGACATTCCTCAAGGGGATGATCGTCGACATACACCTTTCCCTCTTGCCACATTCTCGCCAGCCATTGTCCCCTAAAGCGCAGGTACTCTTTGACTAAGGGATCACTGCAGATCAGATGGGAGGCTGATCGACCTTCAAGTATCACGCGAACATTTGTGTACGGACCTGACCCCAGCTCAATGGCATTGTTAAACATGCAAGGTAAGATTCGATATTGGTCAAACTGCTCTGCCCACCAATGATTCCAGTCATCACCCGCAGATGGCACATCAGCTTCTTGTCCAAGTTTGTCGAACACTCTTGCAGTAAGCTTCTTGAGAGGGGTTGTCAGGACGTGAGAGCGATCAGGATGCTGAGCACGCCAGTACGCTCCTTCCCATTCTTGGGCTTGTTGCCAACGCTCGAGGCTCACGCACAGCGGAAGTTTTTCCATGGTCTGCATCCAATCTCTAGCAGGTATAGGGTTTAAGACCATTCCATACGGTCGAACAGAATCGCTCCCATGAATAGTGTGTTTCGATCAGTCGTCGTCCCTCCCGACTGATTTCCTGTAAGCGTTCTTCTGGGGCAAATTGAAGATCGAGTAAGATGTTGGCGTTGTGCTGGATATCGGTGGAGCTCAACGTGGTGATGGCTGGGACATTGTGATAGCCCGATCCAGGTGTGCAGGCAACAGGGAAACCCCAGGCCATGGCCTCAAGAATGGTTGTGGGGTTTGCATCAGAAATGGAGGTGTTAATGAAAAAATCAAACTGATTGGCAAGTGATGCCACAAATGCTGGTGTGAGAGACGCATAGGTGGCCATTCGTTTCATGCTTGAAAGTTCCCGTCCGCCGCCAATCCATCCACTAGGAAATCGTGACAGCTTGGCCATGGTCTTCTCTAAGATGTCACACCCCTTCTCTGGCCTATCGCTGCTACTTCCAATATAGAAATATCCACGCTGACCTGGAGGATTAAACTTTTTCTTGAGGTATGGGTACTCAATTCCATCGACAGCCATATCGAGACTCGTAATCTTATGTTCCCACGGTGCAAAACAGGATTGACTCAATGTGTCCTTCCAGTATGGACCCATAATGCCAAAGACCTGGTCGGCTTGGTCGAGGAGAGGAAGCGCAAACCTATTGATCTCTGGTAGTGCATGATGGATGGGGAAAATGAGTGCCTTGTGCTTACAAGGCACAGAGGATGAAAAGGCATGCTGGATAATGGTATCAGGAGCTGGGTGTGGATGACCCAAGATGATGTCATTGGTCTTCCAGGCGATGTGACCGGTCTCTTCTAAACTATATAGCCGAATGGGATGACGTCGTCGCAGATAGGACGATAAGCGCATTGTAATGGAACCAGGTGCGGGCAACGGCGTAGGAGTTTCTGGAAACCATCCATGCCGATACCAGTAAGGAAAGGCTGCTGAACCATTCCCCATGTTTGAATAGCGGGAGAGTAGTTTCGCCAACATTCCGGATTGGAGAGGAGGCAGGGCGTAGGCAAAATGGATCACAGTGCACCCAACAGCAACGCTCTTGTTAGGAGAATGGTTGTTCTGATTCATGCACGGAATGCAACGGGTTCTGATTACATGCTATGCCATGGACACCGACATGCCGTACGATCGCAAAACCAACGGATTGTGGCGCGGTGATTGTCTGCTCTACTTGCCATTCGATGGACCGTTCCAACGCAGGTCGAAGCAGGGCCATTTTTTCGTTGTCCCAATCATGCATGAGCACGACTGCTCCATGCTGCAAGAACGGGGCGAACATCTCAAACTCTCCGTACGCCTCTTGTGGATCGGCCGAACCATCGAGGAAGACGGTGTCGAGCCTCCCCAATTGGCGAATGACATGCGGGTAGACCTCCATAGCCTTGCCCACATGAAACTGAATGTGCTTCATCAAGTGCGGAAGATGCGTTTTATAGTTGCGTTGTACGGTGGCGTGTATGTGGGGATCAGCTTCAATGGTATGGAGAATTCCGAATCCATTATCATGGAGTGCCTGACTGATGAAGTAAGTACTGCCTCCGCCTTGCCACGTCCCTACCTCAAACACCGTTTTGGGTTTCACTCGGCGGATCGTGCTGTACAGCAACTTTCGGTCTGCAACCCATAACTGTCCTGGGATCTGAAGGCAGCCTTCAAAAAACCATCGGAAACGGTATGGGATCATCCAACGCACGGCTCTCCATAACCGTTGCTCCTTTAGCGATAACGCATGATAGGAGTGTGCAAGGTTCACGTGTTCACCGTCGATAGATGTGTGGCACTCCACTGTATGGTCGGCGCAATGACACCTCGTCGACCTTGGGTCAGCTTATGTTCGATGCTTCCAGTGTCGATCACTTCAAAACTGATCGCATGCGGAGCTTCATCGAGGGCGCGTAGTCCCGGCATGCTCGCGCCCAGACTGATCCAATACCGTCCAGCACGGAACCATGTTGGGTCCAGTCGGCAGGAGACACGGTAGAGACCGGGATACCGTGCTGTACTCTTGGACTCTGGACAGGAGTCGAGATCCGTCGTGCAAAGGACACAGACCCCCTCCCCATTCCATAATTCCAGACTGACTTGTCCCCCTCTAATTTCACGATGAACAACATAATCCACTTCAACTGTACAGCCTTGTACCGCGTCAATGGACCCCGTCACGCGACCATGGCCGTCACGGATTCGAATCGCCTCGAACGAGAGTTCCTGTTCTGACGGGACTTTATCGTGCGAGTGAAGCTGCGTTTCGCCCTGTACCGAAATACTCCCACTCAGATAATGATCGACAACGTCCCGCACGCCACCATAGGCGAGAACCTCGCCACGGCCTAGTAGTAACGCGGTGCTGCATAAATTGAGAATTGATGCGATGTTGTGGCTGACTAAGAGCACCGTTCGTCCCTCGCGAGACACATCATCCATTTTGGAGAGGCACTTCTGTTGGAATGCCGCATCGCCAACCGCCAGAACCTCATCAACCAGAAGAATGTCTGCCTTCAAATGGGCAGCCACGGCAAAGGCAAGCCGCATATGCATGCCGCTTGAGTAACGTTTGACCGGCGTATCGAGAAATGTTTCGATTTCAGCAAATGTCACAATGGCATCAAATTGTCTATCAATCTCGCGCTTCGTCATTCCGAGAACAGCACCATTCATATATATATTGTCGCGTCCGGTCAGATCAGGGTGAAACCCCGTTCCGACTTCAAGCAGGGAACCGACACGGCCAACAAGTTCAGCCCAGCCTGTTGTCGGGGGAGTGATTCGCGAAAGGATCTTCAGGAGTGTGCTCTTCCCTGAACCATTTCGTCCGATTATGCCCAGTACCTCACCTCGGCGGACATCGAACGACACTCCGTTGAGCGCCCAGATCACCCTGTTCTTGGCATCACAGGTCGGTGTTCCTTCGGCATCTCGATACGACGCGAAAGCGTCTCTTATATATGTTTGAACTGTTCGACCCCAGTGTCGTCCATCGCCAAGAGCATACTGTTTACCGATATTCTTCGCTCGGATGACAAGGTCATTCATCACTTAGACCACATCAGCAAAAGTTTGCTCAGTCCGTCGGAAGAAGTAGACACCGGATATGAAGAGTATCGATGAGACCAAAAGAGAAAACATCAGCATCTTACCCTCTCCATCGCCACTCCCGAACAATGCCCACCGGAATCCCTCCACCACGCTTGCCAAAGGATTGATGCCATACCATGCTTGCCATGATGCTGGAATCAACGAGCTTGGATAGGCCACTGGGGTTGCAAAAAACCACAGTTGCGTCACGAATGGAATGGCATGTCCAATGTCTCGATGCCGGATATTGAGCGCGGATGCCCACAACCCTACTCCCAGTGCAGTTGCGATGCTCAGCAACATAAACATGGGTATCGTTAGGATTTGAGGAAGTATGGGTATGTGGTAATGCAGCAGCATGGCGACCAAAACAAATAAAGCGATCCCGAAATCTACCAGCCCAATCGCCATTGCTGAGATGGGGATGATGAGGCGTGGGAAATACACTTTTGTGATCAGATGTTGGTTTGATACCAAGCTGTGACTCGTCGCCGAAAGCGTATGAGCGAACAACTGCCATGGCAAGAGAGCTGAAAATACAAAGAGAGGATAAGGTATTCCGTCAGAAGGCATACGACTCAGCCATCCGAAAAATATGCTGAATACGACCATCATTGAACAAGGCTTCAGGACCGCCCACAGAATTCCTAGCAGCGTCTGGTGGTATCGAACTTTAAGGTCTCGCCAGGCCAGAAAGTACAACAGTTCTCGATAGGCCCATAAATCCATGAATCCAATCGTGGGAAGTTGCTGCAGCGGGAGAATGCGAAATGCCCCTGCACCTATGGAATCAGGACCATCGATATTGTTCATGACAGCACTCGAGCGATCTGCCATGCCAGGGGATGTATGTGGCACGGGCAACTTCATGTGGTCTCATGAGTGAATCTGATTAAACAAAGTGTCAAAACGATGCTTCCAGGTATGATGTTCGAGCACTCGCCGTTGCCCTGCTCGGCGAACTCGATCCGTCACATGAGGGTGATGCATGAAGTATCGTGCCTTCTCAATTAACTCCCCAGGCTCGGTCCAGGTCACGATTTCTTCTCCGATCCGAAAATATTCCGCGTGATCCGGTGCCTCTTGAACTAGATAGAATCCTCCGGCCATCGGGACCTCAAAATCTCGCAATCGACACTGCAAATTGTGTGACTTCTGAATCTCGGTTCCACTATGCCATCCCGTGTCTGAAAATCCCAGATTTACCTGACTTTCTGCGAAGATATCGGGGAGTGCTTGATCCTCACAGGGGCCTCGTAAGTCCACCCCATCCATAAGTTCGAAGGAAGATTGTCGTGCGCGCTTGCGTCGAATTGGACCAAGTACGCTCTCGACTCCCTCTGCCCTCCAGCGTGGAACGGCGTAGTAGCGAAGATCGTGGTACAGCTTGTAGGCATCCCATGAAAATGTGTAGGGACTTGGTGCTGCTGATGTCCAACCGCGTCCATAGATTACTGGGGTGATCCCATGACTCACACAGTCGGCCAATAACGCACGACGATATGGGTTGAAACTCCCCACAAATGATACGGCATGTTGGTAGGTCGCAGTCCGATGATGGTCACGGAAGTAATATCGTGGATTGGCCGCCATCGGCATCCAGTGGATATGTCGGGCGTACGGTTTGAGATGGTCCGCGTTCGTCATTTGCGCCACTGCTAAAACATCAAAGTAGGGAGCCGTTCGAATGACGCGATACCATTGAAAAGCCATATCCACATGGTAGTTCACCATGGGAATGTTGAGTTGCTGTAACTGTCGCGCTGTCTCAACGAGGAGAAAGTCGTCATACACCACAAAGAAGATAAGATCGAGACGTCCCGTCGTGCGAAGTGTGCGGGCAGTCGAGAGCAGTTCCTGATTTAATTTCCTTCGGTTGCGTCGCCAGTCGACAGAGCCCAGCTGTCCCATGCCACCAGGGTAGTGGAAAATGTGAAGAGTGTCACAGTAATGCTGGCGTAATGGATCAATGAGGTTGATCTCCATCCACCGATCTGGGGGTAGGACAGCCAGGATGTGCATAGAGAATGCTGGTGCGAAGGACCGCGACCGCTAAAAATCTCGACGTTGAAAGATCAGGCAGGCCCCGACGAGGAGCAGGCCTGTGTAGAGCAGTCCGTAGATGGTCGCGATCATTTGAAATCCCAGATCGACCGAGATTCCCGCAGCGGACTGACCCTTGATATTCAGTGTTTCAAGGTTAGGGAAGGCATAGTATAAGGTGGTGGTGAGAAATTTGATCACACCGGACGCGTTCTTTTCGGCAATCGTTTTTAGATCACTGGTGAGATGGCCGATTATGTAAATGCCGAGTGTGAGAGTCGCGCTCAGGATCGATGAAGTGAATGTAGAAAACAATAATGCGAAGGCCATGACCAACAAGGCTTCGACCATCATCAACTCGACAGCCTGAAACAGCGAGGCATGGATAGGATGATCGCTCAGTATCATGGTTACCAAGAACATCGCGAACATGATGCCGATATTTACCAGAATGACCAGCGCCAATCCGAGATATTTCCCAAGCACAAACTGCGCTCTCGTGATGGGTCGTGCAAGAAGGGTATAGATGGTTCGCCGTTCAATTTCCTTCGAGACTAAACCGATCCCAACAAAAATCGCGATGATAACCGCCACGACATTTATGGCCGCCAACCCAAGATCGTTGACGATACGGGCCTGTTCTCCAATGGTTAATGTTCCCAACAGCACTGAGGACCCGATAAGAAGGACGGCAAACAGCACAAGATTGTAAAGGATCTTATCGCGAAGTGTTTCTCGAAACGTGTTCACTGCCACTGCAAATAGGCGTTCCATCTCAACCCTCGCCTTGACTCTTATGGACAAAGAGTTCCTCGAGTGAGCCTTTATGCGGAATAATTGAGACCAATCTCGCACCGGCACGACGAAGCGCCTCAAGGATTTCATCGAGGCATTCATGCCCGGGGAGCACCATCAGACATCGCGCTCCACTTTGCAATGTTCGAAGAGCCAGCCTCCTGACCGGCTCAATCTGTGTCCCGATCACTCCGTCGCAAACGACTTCGATGGACTCGGCAAGCTGTCCGTCTACCAACTCTTCCACTGTTCCGAGCGCCAGCATCTTGCCCTTCGCCAGTATTCCAACACGGTCACAAATCATCTCGACGTCAGACAAGATATGGGTGCTGAAGAAAACCGTCTTCCCTTGTTCCCGAAGATTGATGATGAGATCGCGTACTTCTTTACGCCCCATTGGGTCGAGTCCTGACATCGGTTCGTCAAGTACGACCAATGCCGGGTCTTGGATCAGGGCCTGAGCCAAACCAATTCGTTGAAGCATACCTTTAGAGAACTTCCGCAATTGGCGATCTTGAGCCTCTTGAAGTCCAACCTGTTTGAGCAAGATGGGGATACGGTATTGAATCGCGTCACGCGACATCCCCGCAAGTTTCCCATAAAACTTGAGGAACTCCTCTGCCGTGAGATAATCGTAAAAGTATGGCGCCTCAGGGAGGTAACCGAGCTTGCTATGAGTTGCCACATCGCCAGCCGGTGCTCCCAATACATCAACCTTCCCGCTTGTCGGCCTCAAGAGTCCGAGTAGAATTTTCATGGTGGTCGTCTTGCCGGCTCCATTGTGGCCCAAAAATCCAAAGATTTCTCCTTTGGCAACGGATAAGGACACATCAGACAGGACAGTCGAGGCGCGATGCCATGGCCACAGTGGCTCATAGACTTTTGTTATGTGTTCAATCGTGATGGCGTTCATGCGGTTCAGTACCTTCCGTCTCCACTTGAGAGAACGCGTATTTCTATTGCCCTCGTTTTCGAAATGTCATTCGCATTCGTTCCTTGACCTCACTGCTCCGTACCTCGCCGGAATCAGCATTGTATTGATACTGGCCACCGAACGGCTCCTGTGGCAATTCCCGCAATAACCCTGCCTGGACTAACTGTTCCAGTCGAGCCGGTCGTTGAAAATACTGTGATCGGTACCGTCCGATCGCATCCTCAAACAGCGCAAGATCGCGCTCGACAATGGCTTCCCGCAAGCGTTGCTCTAGGAGTGTTTTGACATTGTCATCAGTGGTTTCCTCATAGACCTTCGCGAGCAATTCAACGGCCTGTTGAGGTGACTTCGCAGAGACCAGTAACTTGGCCGCCAATCGTGCGATAATCTCGGGCGCCCCAGGGATTCGTGCGGCCATGGCCATGGCTTCAGCCGCTTTTTGATTGTCGCCGAATTCGAAGAAGTGATTGATACCCAATAAGAATGGTAAACGCCATTCGTGAGGATTGTGTCGAATGCCCTTTTCAAGCAGTTGGTTACTTTCCCGAGGCATCACCACAATCGAACATAACGCGTGTGCACCTGCCTCGTAGGCCCGCACGAACTTTGGGTCCAATGTGGTCACTACGTCCAGGGCGCGATAAATCCACTGCCCGGTTTCTGTGGAGACGCGTCTGTCACCCATGGCTTGAATGACTTGTAACCAGAGGACATCCGCCACGACCTCTCGATAGCCTAGTGCTGCCACTTTGAGAATATTGCCGTCAGGGAGATGCGACATGCGCTGAAGCTTTGGAATTCCTGCGCGTGTAGTGTCCAGAACGATTTGAGTCGCCACAATACCGGCGCACAAACCCATCCCGAGTAATGCCAAGGGGATCCATTGCTTTGTTGGATGTGCGACAGGGATCATGTGCAATGCTGCTAGGGCTTCGGTGGCTGTATCCCTAGGAATTGTTGCTCCATAGACGTCAATGTCCAGTCCTGAAACTTCCACCGAATTGTTTGGATAGCGGTCAGCTGCATACTCGCGACGTCTGTATGTCCGATCTCTCGTGCCAGATCCACGAGTGCCACCCGAGCAGGTATGAAATTCGGTTCGTAAGTGATCGCTTGTTCAAGCAGTTGCTGAGCTGAGGTGCGATCTCCTTTCCCGCGATATAGTTTGCTTAATTCAAAATATCCGAAGGGCGAAAAAGGGTCCACACTTATCGATTTTTTGAATGCCTGTGTCGCCTGTGCGGTCAGTGAGATTTTATGAGCGGCCCAGGCCTGCTGCTCGAGTTGCAAGAGATAGATCGTCCCTAGCCGATAGGGTGGCCGACCATCGAGTGGGTTGAGGGCCATAGCGACCGCCATTTCACTGGCAGCCTGTTCAAGCCATTCAGGAGCACCGGTCTCCCTGAATCGCTGAATGCACAACCGTGCGAGTCCGTCCCGAACCGCTGTGGCACCAGGGTCAGCCATTGAGGCATAACGATACCACTTAATAGCCGACTCGTTGTCATGTTCGGCTTGTGCGCTGTTGCCTTGCTTGACGAGGAGCCATGCTGCGGCTGGTTGAATGGCGAGATATGCCATTGCGCCCAATGCCACCATAATGAGTATCATCCGGGTAACATGGTATGGCGGGGAGAAACACCACGGTTCGGCTTGTGTGCCACGCACCTGTTTTCCTAAGGCCACAGCGAGACCTCCCTCTAAAATGAGGAGAAGCACCAGGGCCGGTTCGTGGAACACGGAGTCCACCGTGGCATGGACGATTGAGGCCAGGACTCCGGCGCAGAGCCCAACCAGTTGTCCTCTGGACTGTTGAGGAAGGTCCGCCTTCCACGTCCGTGTGATTTCCGCCGCCCACACTGCAATGCTCAACAGAAAGAACGCCAACCCAGCTATTCCCAATTCCACGGCCAGCTGAAGATATTCGTTGTGTGCCGTCTCTGCTCGTTTCCCATAACGGACAATGGCGTCTTCTATGGGGAAACGATATTGAAAAGAGGCGTACTTATACATGCCGAGCCCAATCCCCATCGGATGGTCACGAAGACGTTTCGTCGCATCTTCCCAAATTTCTATTCTTGTATAGGCGTAGGGATCCTGCTTCCCTACGTCCATCACTCGCTGTTTCAGGGGATTAGGGAACAGGATTGTGCCGAGAATCAGTATGAGAAGAATGAATAGGGTGGACTTTCCATATTTGAAGTATCCGACGGCTGTGATGGCGATGAGAAAAGCCGCTGCTCCTCCCCTCGATTGGGCCAGTATCACTGCGGTACCGGATATTGTTGCGGTCACGATCAAGAACGGTTTGCCTATCTTTCCGTACTCCCCGCCGAACCATAGGAGGCTAATCGCCAACACGGCTGATGCTGTCTCATACGTTGAGAAAAAGTTAGGGTTGAAAAACGTTCCCTTGGCCCTTGATTCATCAGAATACAGATATTGGATAATCCCGAGTCCTCCTTCAAATATCCCCATGAGTAGGATGAGGAGGAGGAAGCCCTTTAAGCGTTTCTCCCTGTCTGCCGCAAGCAGGATCATCAAGAAAAAGACAGCATAGAGCAGGAGGCTCAGAAACCATTGAAGACTGACACTCGTATAGGGAGACCACATAAGGGAAAAGCCAGACCATCCTAAAAATGCCGCGATCGGCCACCACAGACCTGTCCGAGGGATGCACAATGTCGATCGACAGAGCCCAACCAGGAGCCAGCTTCCCAATCCGACCAAGAGAATGAGTCGGATGATCAGAACAGGGAGCTGTGTGGTTCCTCCCTCAATCAATGGAGAGAATACCGTCAAGCTTCCTAGGACCAGGCAGGGTACCGTCAGAGAAGCTGAGACTCTTTCAGTGAGGAGGATGTTCATGCCACGAGCCGGGAGCCATGGTGAAATGTATTACGAGGTATCTCACGAACGCATAGTGAAGTGGAAATGGCAACCTATTGCGTGCACCTAGGAGCACGTTTCGATTTCTGAAGCACAGAAGAGGGCAGCCGTAGAAGATTCTCATGACCCTTAGAAATAGGAAAGGGGATCGGATTTGCCGATCCCCTTTCTCGGATACACCTGCCTAACTTGGATTAGGCGCCGACATCGTTACGGGTATTGTTCAACATACGCTGGTCGTTGATAAACCAGTCATCGCAGGTGGCGTCAGAGTCGACGTTCCCCTGCGCACCTGCCGTAAACCCAGCCGGTGCCGTTCCTACCGACGCACTTGCGGCCACGGCATTTCCTCCAGTCGTCGGCGCTGCTGTACAGGTGGTTGGTGCGGTCACGCTTGAAGGAAGCGTAAACGCTGTGGCAGTGGTGACGGAAGTAGCACCGACCGCGCCGGTGGCATAGAAGTAAGTATAGCGCGGCTGTCCGCTCGGCGACCATCCGATTGGATCGAGCGTGGGGCCAGGATTATACGTGGGAGTTGGTTGTTCAGCCGCAAACGCGGTGGCAGATGTAAAGATGGCGCCAAGGTTGACCTTAGCTTCCGACTGCCTCGACTTCGCCTGGTAGGCGACAAAGTTGGGAATGGCGATGGCCGCCAGAATTCCGATGATCGCCACGACGATCATCAACTCAATGAGGGTAAAACCCTCTTGTTTACGGAGCGACGTCAACATTGTACTGCCTCCTTGTTGATGGTTCACTGACGGCTCGGTTCATAACCTGCGGCGCTTATGTTGCCGCCTACCGGTTCTCATAGCAGGTTCAATGCCGGTCAGCGATCAGGCTCAGGGTACCACTAATCGCTGATGTTGCAATGAGTTATGAAAAAGCCACTATCCGACCGGCTATCCCTGGACGGTTTTTCGACCGTAATATGTTCTGAACGGCCAAGAATTGGCACCTGCGGGGTTCAGGCGTAGGCTGAAACGGGCTAGAGGAAATCAGGCGATCGGCCGCTTCAGAGGTACAACAGATCAGGGATTATTGGAGAGGGGAAATTTAAGGGGTAGCTTGTTGATTCTGAGTCTTCTCCGCAACTCGGCGCTTGGCCTGCTGGATTCGCTCTTCATAAGCAGGATTGGTCATGCCATGCTCGCGGAATCGTTGGAGCAGTTTGTCGTTGGAAGGGTCCAGCTCAAGTGAGTGAAGCCATGCGTCACGTGCGTCAATCGACTTCTGTTGTTTGAGATAGATGTCCCCCAAATGTTCATAGATCACAGGATCATCGCCGACCAGCGAAACGGCTTTCTTGATCTCGATGAGGGCTTCTGCGAGCATCCCGGACTTATAGAAGGCCCAGCCTAGGCTATCTACGTAGTACCCATTCTCCGGTTTCAGCGCGACCGCCCGTTTCGTCAGAGATAGAGCTTGTTCAATCTTGATCCCACGGTCGGCATAACTGTACCCGAGATAGTTCAGCGCATCGGCATGATGAGGATCCAGGGAGAGTGCTGTTTCCATCGCGTGTTCCACGTCTTCAAATCGATTCAACTTGTCGTAGGCCGTACCAAGGTTGAAATGAAGGTCGGCGTTCTTTGGATGATGCCGAATCCCTTCTTCAAAGGCTTGCGTGGCCTTTTCAAACTGATCACTCTGCACATGCGCCAGTCCCAGTACAATGTACGGTTCCGGTTGTTTCGGCACCAGCTGCACGGCTTCACTGAGATGCGTCACGGCTTCTGGAAACTGTTTGAGCCGATAGAGAAGCACGCCGAGATGGATGTGGCTATCCGAGAATTTGGGATCCAAGTGAATATTGTACCGATAGGTTTCTATGGCCTTGGGAAAATCCTTTGATTCTTCGTATAAATATCCAAGGTAGTCACGCACCTTGAGCTCCGCCGGCTTGGCGTTCAAAATCTCGGTCAATCGACTGATTGCCTTGGAGAACTCTTTTTTCTCTCCGTAGATCAGCGCCATCCGCAATTGGGCATCGAGATCGCCGGGATTATCTTGCAATATCGTTTCAAGTTCTGCGAGACCTCCGGCATAGTCTTTGGTCGCGATATATAACTGGACCAAATGCTGGCGAATGTCTCGATTGCGCGGATTGACTTGTTCAAGATACCGCTTCAGCACGACGATGGCTTTGTCTTTTTCTTGGCGTGATTCAAGCACTGACGCTTGTGCGAGATAGGCCGGTTCAAAAACGGGATTCACAGTGATGGCACGGTCAAAGTACGCCACTGCTTGGTCGGTGTTTCCGGCTTCCAGTGAGATCCGACCCAGGTAATAGTGACCGATCGGGGAATCCGAGGTGTACTGCAGGCCCTTTTTCACAGCCTGCTCAGCCTCGGCGATTCGCTTCTGGTTTAAGAGGATCAACCCTTTGGGGAAATAGGACTCTCCTCTCTCTGGGGCACTCTCGATCGCCTTGTCCAACAGTTCTAGCGCGCGTTCCGGTTTCCCAGCACTGGCGAGGATGCCGGCCATCTGCGTGAGCATCTGTGGTTCTTGTCCTGTCCCCTGGCCCACTGCTTCGGCGAACTGAACGGCCTGTGGAAAATCCCCCAATGCAAAATAGATGGCTGCCAAACGCGCTTGGACTTCTCGTGACTTCGGGTCGATATTTAAGGCGGCGTGATACTCCTTGAGAGCAGTTTCAATATCCTGGGAGAGCTCCGCCTGGTGTCCCATCATAAAATGATAAGTCGCATCGGATTCAGGCGCAGCCGGGGAAGGCGGCTGGGTCGCAATTGGTGGCTGACCGGTCTTGTGGGGTTGAGGGGCCGCTGCACAGGCAACAAGGACACATGGGATGAGCCAACTTACCCCGAACGGAAGAAACCCAGTTCTCCTAGGCGATCTGCTACCAAACGTCATGATTAGTTCCTGCCTACTGTGTTGATTAGGTTGGGTGGGCATCGGTACAGAGAGATTATACCGAGTGACGGAAGGATGCGCAAACCGCTCGATGTCTCGTTAGGAAGTAGAGGAGGTTCTCCAGTTTGATGGTTGTCTTGCGTTCAAACGAGTGAGGCGTCTTTCATGAGGGGACTTACGATTGTGGGATACGAGCACTGAGGGAGGATGGCAATGCCGTTGCGCCAGGCTCCCTGTTGGAACGTCCAGGATTGCCTCTAAGCGAATTTGGTTGAAGTCATAACGGAGCTTCTCAGCGGCCTGTTAGGCTTCACGAAGATCGAGGCTTTCAAATTTGGCGTAGCGATCCTGAAAAAACAGTTCTTTCTTTCCGATGGGTCCGTTTCGATGCTTACTGACAATAATATCGGCAATTCCCTTTCGTTCTGAGTTCTGGTCGTACACATCTTCGCGGTAAATGAACATGACTACATCGGCATCCTGCTCGATCGCTCCACTTTCCCGAAGATCGGCCAGCATGGGAATTGGTGGCTTGCGCGCCTCCACGGCACGACTCAACTGAGACAGTGCGACCACTGGCACATTGAGCTCTTTAGCTAAGGCTTTCAACGAGCGAGAGATATCGGAAATCTCCTGTTGGCGAGATTCCGAATCGCTTCGGCCCTGCATCAACTGGAGGTAGTCGACGATGAGCAGGTCTAGTCCTTTTTCCGCTTTGAGGCGACGGGCTTTCCCGCGCATCTGCTGGACAGTGATTCCTCCGGTGTCGTCGATATAGATTGAGGCCTGTTCCAACCGGCCGGCTGCCTCCGCCAGTCTCCACCAGTCTTCTTTCTGCAGTTTGCCCGTGCGGAGCGCATGTGAATCGACTCGTGCCTCAGAACTGAGCATGCGCAGGACGATTTGGGGTTTGGACATTTCCAAACTGAAGATACCGACGACCGTGTTGGCGTGAATGGCGGCATGTGTCGCAAACCCTAACGCCAGACTAGTTTTTCCCATACTTGGTCGCCCTGCTACGACGACCAAGTCCGAAGCTTGAAGCCCGGCGGTGATGTCATCAAGATCATAATAACCTGTCGGTACACCGGTGACATGTTCTTTTCGTTTCGACAGTTTATCGATGACATCCAGACTTTCTTTAATGACCTGACTGATTGGGCTAAACGATCGCTCTAGTTTTCCTTGGGCAATGCTGAACACCGACCGCTCGGCGAAATCGAGCAAGTCATCAATGGAGGCAGTTCCCTCATATCCTCTGGTGAGTACCTCTGTCGACGTGCTAATCAGCTGACGGGCGACGGCTTTATCTCGAACGATTTTGCAGTGATAGCGAATGTTGGCCGAACTTGGGACGATCTGAACCAATTCCGCGAGGTACGCGGCCCCTCCAACTGCTTCGAGCTCTTTCCGAGCCTTGAGCCGCTCGGTCAACGTGATGTGATCGATGACTTCCCCTGTGTCGGCCAGCTCAAGCATTGCTTGAAAAACTTTCTTGTGAGCAGTGCGGTAGAAGTCCTCCTCGACCAACAGCTCCATCGCCTTCGGCATGGCGGCGTTATCGAGCAAGATGGCGCCGAGCACCGATTGCTCAGCTTCCAGGTTTTGGGGTGGGAGCTTCGGTTGAGAGAGATCAACTGAACTGCCAGCCATCATGGTGCCTCTTCGTGGCTGACCTGCAGCATGCGAACAAGGTTCTGTCTCAGCACCGTTCGTCTCTGAACCTTGACCGTACTCGTCGTGTCTCCGACTCGTTGCGGCGTCTTCGGTTGCAATAGCAAGACACGATCCTCGTGAGATCGATCCGTACCGATCACGACCGTTGTAGTGGCATCTGATTCACGACCAGCATCCACAGCCATACGGATCAAGTCTTGGCCAGAGGCTGCAATGGATCGTTGCAGTACTCGCAGACCAGCCTGGCGAAGTTCCTGGGCGAGGGAAACCAGGTCATGGGACGTATTCGTGGGGCCTACCACAAGGATCTTGGAGTCAAGAGGCTGCATGGCTCCGGAAAGATTGAGGCTTCGGAAGAGGCGATCGACATTGAGTCCAAATCCTGTGGATGGTAGATCACGGCCAAATCGCCCGATGAGGTGGTTGTACCGCCCTCCTCCGCCTAATTCCACTTCGATCCCGTCCGAGAACACGTCAAAGACCACCCCATCGTAGTAGTCGAATCCTCGAAACTCACCCAAATCAAGCAGGAGCAGGTCTTTGAATCCTGAGGCACACAGTATTCCATAGACACTGGCCAATCGATCTAATGCCTGTAACAGAGCATTCTCACCTTTGGCGAGAACGCGTCCTTTGACTAAGACTTCAGCTGTTCCGCAGAGCTCAAGGGCGTCTAGGATTCGACGGGCAGAACGCTTGCTCACGCGCTCTTGCAGGAGAATTTCTTCGAGCCGCGGCAAATCCTTTCTGGCGGCGGCCTCTTCAGCCCGTTTCCTCCCTCCGGCGGAGAGTCCGGCGCATACCAGGAGACCCTTGAAGAACCCGACATGCCCCAGCGATACCTTGAACGACTGCAGCCCAACCTGACGCAGTGACTCGATCATCAGGGTGATCATCTCGCAGTCTGCGGATGGATCGTCCGTTCCAATCAGTTCGGCACCGACTTGAAAGATCTCGCGGTCCCGGCCGACATGCTCTGGTTCATAGCGAAATACTGTGGCGCGATAGGACAACCGTAAAGGAAGATGAGCTCCGACCATACCCATGGCAACCGTTCGAGCGATTTGTGCGGTGACGTCCGGCCTTAAGAGCAGGATGCGACCGGTCGTCCTATCGATGATTTTGTACGAATTTTCCGCTAATCTTGGTTCAAGACCTGGCGCCAACACGTCGAGATACTCAAATGTCGGCAGGATGATCTCGTCGTAGCCGGTTCTGTAAAACCCCTGGAGTAGCTCGGATTCCAGATGACGAACGTGGCTGGTCGCTTCCGGAAGAATGGTCGCCATTCCAACCGGAACAAGTGAGTGTTCGCGTACGAGGGACACCTTCTCCGAAGAGAGCGCGCGCGCCGGAGGGGCAGCAGCCATAATAGCCTAGTGACGACGATAACTATGACAGATTCGCGACCTTGACGGAGAGAATATTTGAGCTCGCACGAATCTCGTTCAGTGCCGCAGCAGGAAACTCCGTATCCGACCCGATGATCAGAAGGGCATCGCCTCCACGTTTTTCCAAGGCACACTGCATGCGAAGAATATTGATCGCCCGATCACCGAGGACTTTCCCTACCATTCCAATGACTCCGGGACGGTCCACGTTATGTATGAGGAGCATGTGTCCTTCGGGGACGACCTCAACTTTGAATTGGTCGATCTCGGTAATTCTGGCTTCCTTTTTATGATACAGCGTACCTGCGACCTGGTGGGATGCTTTCCCAGCTTCGACACGAACCCGTATCAGGCTCGTGAAATCTCCGGCATCAGTACTCTTAATCTCTTTGACTTCGATACCGCGTTCTTTTGCCACGATAGGAGCATTTACATAATTGACCGGGTGCTCCATGATGGGGTTAAGTAGACCTTTTAGAACCGCAATGGTCAAGGGCGCAATGGAAAGACTAGTAACTTCGCCGCTGTACTCCACTGTCACTCGTTCGAGACCGGCCTGTACTAACTGGGTCTGAAGAGAGCCAAGCTTTTCAGCTAATGTGAGGAACGGTTGCAGGCGAGGCAGCAGCTCTGGTGCGACGGAAGGAATATTGACGGCCCCTTTTGCCACGCCTTTGGTAAAGTAGTCGACGATCTGTTCAGCGATCCCGATGGCGACGTTTTCCTGCGCCTCCGTGGTCTGGGCACCGATATGCGGAGTGCAGATAAAATTATCCAATGTCAGGAGTGGATTGTCGGGCTTCACGGGTTCTTCTTCGAATACATCGAAGGCGGCAGCAGCCACTCGTTTTGTTTTTAACGCGTCGCATAAATCCTGTTCGTTGATGATTCCACCACGGGCGCAGTTGACGAGGAGTACCCCGGGCTTCATCTTGGCGATGGCTTGAGTGTTGATGATGCCTTTGGTTTCCGGAGTCAACGGCGTGTGAACGGAAATGATGTCCGCTCGCCGGAACAGCTCATCAAGGTCCAACATGGTCACGCCCATCCGCTCGGCTCGCTCAGGCGTCAGGTAGGGATCAAATGCGACGACACTCATGCCGATTCCCTGCGCCATCTTGGTCAAGTGACTGCCGATCTGTCCCGCACCGATGATGCCGAGCACCTTGTTGTAGAGCTCGACACCCATGAACTTATCTTTTTCCCACTTGCCGGACTTGACCGAAGCGGTGGCTTGGGGAATGCGCCGGCTCATAGCGCAAATCATGGACATCGTATGCTCGGCAGTCGTCACGGTATTGCCGCCCGGGGTATTCATGACGACGATGCCGCGACGCGTCGCCGCAGGTGTATCGACATTGTCGAGACCGGATCCAGCCCGACCAACCACCTTGAGCTTTCCAGCTGCAGCAAGCAGTTCCTCGGTCACCTTCGTGCCGGATCGTACGATTAATCCATCGGCATCCTTGATTTCTTTGAGCAGCTCATCCTTCGGCATTTTGGACTTCACTACCACGGTGAACCCCGCCTTTTCCAAAGCTTCTACGCCTTGCTTCGACAAGCTATCGCTGATCAGAATTTTCATACCTGCTGCGGCCATGTCTCCCCTCACTCTGGTTACTTCGCCATCAAAAGCTCTTGCGCTTTCCCGACGCCACTGCCTAATTTGACGGGATGGCCAAGCCCTTTCAGTACCATTTCTGTTGCAGCCAATGCGGCGATGACATCGAACGAATCAGCGTATCCCATGTGAGAGAGGCGAAAAATTTTCCCCTTGAGGTGATCTTGCCCACCCGCTGCCGTCATGCCGTATTGGACACGGAGGTTCTTATAGATGGCCTGTCCATCCACTCCCTCCGGGGCGCAGACTGCGGTCAAGGCATCGCTTGGTGATTCTTTTGGAAAGAGTGCCAACCCGGCAGCCTTGACTCCTTCGCGCATGGCATGAGCTAACCGCCCTTGCCTGGCGAACATATTGTCCAGTCCTTCGGCTTTCATGATTCGAAACACTTCTTGTAATCCGATGATCAATGAAACGGTTGGAGTGAAGGCGGTCTGATTCTTGACCTGGTTTTCACGTTCCTTCTTGAAGTTGAAATAAAAGGCCGCATTCTTGGCTTTGTCGGCTAAGGCCCAGGCCTTATCGCTGACGCTCACGAATGCCATACCGGGAGGAAGCATCAGCGCCTTTTGTGAGCCGGTGATAACGACATCCAAACCCCAGGCATCGGTCTTAATATCGAACACGCCAAGTGCCGTGATCGCGTCGACCACCAAAATGGTGTTCTCGTAGCCTTTGACAATTTCACCCAGTGCCTTGACATCGTGAGACACTCCCGTCGAGGTTTCACTGGCCTGTATGTAGACTGCCTTAATCGATGGATCTTTTTTCAGCGCATCAGCGACCTGTTGGGGATTGATCGCGTGGCCCCATTCAACTTTGATCTCAGTGGGCTGTACACCAAAAGTTTTACAGAGTTTCCCCCAGCGCTCTCCAAATTTGCCGGCATTGATGCAAAGGGCCTTGTCCCCAGGTGAGAGGAAGTTGGAGACGGATCCTTCCATCCCGCCGGTGCCGGACGCAGCCAGCATCAAGACGTCATTCCTGGTCTGAAACAGCCATTGTAGCCCCTCGCGCACCTCGGCAAAGATTGGGTCGAATTCGGGGGCGCGATGATGGATCATCGGACGAGCCATCGCCAACAACACCTCCGGGGGTACTGGTGTCGGGCCGGGAGCTAAGAGATAGCGCTTCAGCATGGATCAAGACCTCCTCAGAAATAACAATGTAAATTCGGTAAGATAGCTCTCTGGAGAGCGGGTACGCTACCATTTGCCTGAGGAGCCTGTCAAGGAATTGAGCGACAGGATTGCCTGCGTGACTCGGTCTTCCCTGAGACGCAGCTGATGTCCGTTCTGAGGGGGATCAGTAATGGCAATGGGAAGCAATGGGGCTTGCAGGCCAACCCTGAGCAGCGATGGCAAAGGACTGGATGTCCAGTCGATTTCTTGACAAGTTTGAAGGGGATCGATAGGCTCTCCCTTATGCTGTTCCTTGTGGTGAGGTGCGTGATGCGATCGCGTTGGACTGCGGGAATTGCGGCTACCTGTGTGGTGGGTGCTGTCTTACTCGCGTTTCCCGGTCGAGGTCTGGCGCAAGATGCGGCTGCTGGGAACCGGTCTTCCTCTTCACCCTACCCTGCCGGTCAGGAGACGGTACTTGAAGGGATCGACTCTGCTCAAGAAACCGGCGATGACCTGGATCCCAATCTGATTCCCTTGGAACCTGAGCTGACCGCGTCGCCTCCGGATGTTTCCTCCAGCGACAATTCAGCTGAGACAACTTCGGGTGAGACTGCAGTCAGCGCAGGATCGTCAGGACCTCAGGAGACGCTCTACAATATTCCAGTGGTGATTGATCAATCGGTGCAGAGCCATATCCGGTTTTTTAACACTTCAATTCGGGATCGATTCGAGCAGTGGATGGTGCGGCTCAATCGCTATCGTCCGCTGGTCGAAAACATCTTTGCGGAATTCAACCTTCCGAGTGATCTCGTGCATTTATCCTTGGTTGAAAGTGGGTTCAATCCGTACGCCTATTCGAGAGCCAAAGCGACGGGTCCATGGCAGTTTATGAAAGGGACTGGAAAGCTGTACGGATTACGCATTGATCATTACGTGGACGAACGACGAGATCCTATTAAGTCGACGGTAGCAGCAGCGCGGTATCTCAGAGATCTCTATGATATTTTCGGAACCTGGCCTTTAGCAATGGCAGCCTATAATGCCGGAGAAGGAAAGGTGTTACGCGCACTTCACAAGGCTCAAGCCGAATCGTTTTCTGAGATCTCCCGGACCAAATTGATTCGACTGGAAACGAAGCAATATGTGCCTCGTATTATGGCTGCTACGATCATTGCTCGGAATCCGGACCAATATGGGTTTGCTCAAAACCCGGTTCCTCCTCATGAGTTTGAGGAAGTCGTCGTGACTCGCCCGCTGCACTTCCGGGCCATTTCCAACGTCACGGGCATTTCGTACAACGATCTTCGACTCTTGAATCCTGAACTTCGTCGGGATGCAACACCTCCGGACGAAGCGGCCTATCACCTGAAGGTTCCCATCGGAATGAGCTCAAAAGTTCTGGAATTGCTTGAACGAGTTCCCACTCACAAGTTTCCTCCCGTGGCAATGATGGCGGATCGAGAGATCGTACGTCCCAAGGTCAGTGCATCACACTTGTATCGCGTTCGGATAGGTGACACACTTCAAAAAATCTCGCGAAAGTTTGGAATTCCCATCAAGACCATCAAGGCCCGCAATAATATTTCAGGCCCCGGCATTCGAGCCGGTGAACTGCTGAATCTCGCCCGATAATAGCAGCGGGCGGACCTCTGGAAAGATCCGTGCACCCGCTTCGTTTCGTTCAGGTGGATCGCCTAGGGGTTGGACGGCTTGGAGGGAGCTGATGCGGCTGGTGCAGCGGCGGCTGGAGAAGGCTCAGGATTCTTCTTGGCCTCAATGACCTTCACCCGCACCGCCGATTCACTCGTGAGTGGAGAGTTGGGGTAGGTCTTCATGAGTTCTTGGTAATGCTTCAAGGCCTCGTCTGGTTTCGACCGGTTCTCTTCAAGCCGAGCGATTTCAAATAGCGCATAGTCCCGATTCATCGCTCCAGGCAAATCGAGTATCGAGGAGTACGCTTTGGCTGCCTGGTCAAGATCTTTTTTCAGCAGAAAGGCGTACCCTAGCTTTTGATACACCAGTCCGAGGAGCGATGTGTTGGAGGCATAGGTTGAGGTAAATCGTTGGTAGGCCTCGATTGCCGAGTCCACCTCGTTTGATTGAAGGTACGCATTTCCCAGACTGAATTGTACAAGTGGGGCTGTTGGGGTACGTGGATACTCTTCGAGTACTCGCTTATACAATGCAATAGCTTCTTTGAGGTTATTCGCTGTTTTTTGTGAGTCGGTGGAAGGCCGCGTAAACAGGCGAAGCGTCGCTTCTCGCTCAAGCTCTTGAGCCTTGCTGGCGTTCTGTTCCTCGTACCAGAATAACCCCCAAAGGCCCATTCCCATCAGGAGTAGTAGCACAAATCCGACCATCAACGACCATCGATAGCTCCTGAGCCCGATCAGCCAGTGCTCGAGCCCACTCACGAGCTGTTCTTCACCAACAGGCAAGGTACGAGGTGGAACTTTTATTCGGTACGTCATCGGACCCCATTACTCCTTTGCAAATCAAGACTGGCTTTCTGTCACAGAACCGTTGTTTTATACTGAAGGCTATTGCACCTTGTCAATGGAATCGGAATGCAGAGGGAGGGGGGAAACCTCTCTAATAACCGACCCGTCGGAGAATCTAGTCGTTGACCGATCAATTTCGAGCCTCACTCCAACAGCTTACCGATCAATCATTGAGGCGCTCGCTGTTTCCATTGGAGTCCGCTACGGGACCGATCGTGAACCATGCCGGCCGTGCGGTGATCTTGCTTTCGTCCAACGATTATCTTGGTCTCTCTACACATCCCCAGGTGATTCAGGCCGCCATCGAGGCGACGGAACGATATGGAACGGGATCCGGCGCGTCGAGGCTGGTCAGCGGTACGCTTCCTCCCCATGCCGCTCTTGAGAATGCGCTGGCGACCTTTAAAGGGGCAGATGCATCGTTGGTATTCGGGGCTGGATACCTCGCCAACATAGGCGTGATTCCAAATCTTATCGGCCGTGGTGATCTTATTTTTGCCGACCGGTTGTGCCATGCCAGTCTGATTGATGGCTGCCGATTGAGTCAGGCCGATTTCCGAGTGTTTCGGCACGGTGATTGTGCGCATCTCGAAGTGCTTCTGCGACGACGGGCCAGCAATCGTCGCACCCTGATCATCACGGAAGGCCTATTCAGTATGGATGGCGATGTAGCGCCGCTGGCCGATCTGGTGGAGCTGGCCGAACGATACGACGCGATGTTGTACGTGGATGATGCCCATGGAACCGGCATCATGGGAGCCACTGGTCGTGGCACGATCGAGCAGTTTGGTCTGGAGCGGCAAATCCCCTTTCATATGGGAACACTCAGCAAAGCGCTCGGCAGTTATGGGGCGTATGTCGTTGGATCCAATGAGTTTGTGCAGTATTTACTCAACAGGGCCAGATCCTTCATTTTTACCACGGCGCTTCCTCCTGCCATAGCGGCGGCCGCCTCAGCTGCCATCACCATTGTTGAGCGGGAGCCGGACCGACGAGATCGGCTTTGGGCGAATCGCCAATATTTGTTCGACGGGCTTAAGAATCAAGGTTTTCGCCTGACGCCAACCGTCAGTCCCATTCTCCCAGTTCTCATCGGCGATGCAGCCCAAGCCTCCGCGTTCGCTGATCGTCTTCTCGCCCACGGGGTGTACGCTCCTGCCATTCGACCGCCCACAGTGCCAGACGGTACGAGCCGGATCCGGTTCACAGTGACTGCAGCGCACACCACAGACCAACTTGATGAAGCCCTGCAGGCCGTGATGCTCGCCGGTCGTGAAACAGGCCTCCTCTAACTCGCTCCACGCCGCGCGGCGCCTTCCGGCTATTTTCTTGATTTCAGGCAGTGCTGTGGCATGATGCACAGGGTGTTTCCATCCTCGCTATAACCCATTTACCAGGGGTCACATGGAATGGATATTTCCAAGCTGCTGACGTTCTCGGTCAAGGAAGGCGCGTCCGATTGTCATATCAGTGCGGGCGAGCCCCCGATGATCCGCATTCATGGTGATCTCAAAAAACTTGACCATCCTCCGCTGACGCCCGATGAAACACACGCGTTGATCTACGACATGATGAACGACGCTCAACGGAAGTCCTTCGAAGAAAAACGCGAATGTGACTTTTCCTTTGAGCTTGGGGATATCGCACGGTTCCGAGTCAACGTGTTTGTCCAGCAGCGAGGGCTCGGCGCTGTGTTTCGAAATATTCCAACGACGATTCTTCCGTTGGAGAAGCTCGGCATGCCGCCGATTCTCAGGCAACTCTGTGATAAGGAGAAAGGCTTGATCTTGGTGACCGGACCGACAGGATCAGGTAAGTCGACGACACTGGCCGCGATGGTGGACTATCTGAACAATACGTTCGAAGGTCATATCATTACCATTGAAGATCCGATCGAGTTTGTTCACAAATCCAAGAAGTGTCTGGTCAATCAACGCGAACTCGGTGTGCACACCCTGTCCTTCGCCAATGCCCTGAAGTCGGCGCTACGTGAAGATCCGGACATTGTGCTGGTGGGAGAAATGCGGGACTTGGAGACCATTCAACTGGCGTTGACCGCGGCGGAAACCGGACACTTAGTCTTTGGCACCCTTCACACGTCAAGCGCGCCAAAGACGATCGATCGCATCATCGACGCGTTCCCGCCGGCGCAACAGGCGCAGATCAGGACACAGCTTTCTGAAGCCTTGGAAGCGGTGCTCACTCAGACCCTCCTGAAGAAGAAAACAGGAGGGCGGGTCGCCGCGTTAGAAATCATGGTGGCGACGACGGCCGTACGGAACCTGATTCGTGAAGCGAAGTTGCATCAAATCCCGGGCATCATGCAGGCGAGTCAAAAAGACGGGATGCAAACGATGGACATGGCTTTGGTTGATCTTGCGACACGTGGAGTCGTGCATAAGGCAGAGGCACAGTCGCGTAGTATGAATCCGAATCTGTTCGGGGCGTCGGTGGCTGGAGCGGCGTAAGACCACAGCGACGGCGGAGTATGAGCATGGATGTTCGAAGTCTCTTAAAAGTCATGGTGGAACGCGAAGCGTCGGACTTGTATTTGACCATCGACGCTCCGCCGATTTATCGGGTTCATGGAGCAACCCAGCAGACGGAGGCACCGCCGTTTACAAATGAGCAGCTTGAAGCGCTGGCCTTGGCGCTCATGCGCGGGCAACAGCGGAGCGAATTCGAAGAAAAAATGGAGATGAACCTGGCGTTGTATTACAAGGAACTTGGACGGTTCCGCGTCAACATCTTCAGACAGAAGGGCAATGTCGGGCTGGTGTTTCGACACATCAAGGCGGAAATCCAGACGGTCGAGCAGCTCCAACTTCCTCCGATCATCAAAGATATCGCGATGACCAAACGCGGCTTAGTACTGGTTGTCGGTGCGACCGGTTCCGGAAAATCGACGACGTTGGCGGCGATGATCGACCACCGCAATACCATTTACCCGGGCCATATCATTACCGTCGAGGATCCAATTGAGTTCGTCCACCAGCATAAACAATCACTCATCACACAGCGCGAGGTCGGGTTTGATACCTTGACGTTCCAGAACGCGCTCAAAAATACGCTCCGGCAGGCTCCGGATGTCATTCTGATCGGCGAGGTGCGGGATACGGAGACGATGGAAGCCGCGATCACTTTTGCCGAGACCGGCCACCTGTGCATTGCGACACTGCACTCCAACAACGCCAATCAAGCGATCGAACGGATCATGAACTTTTTCCCGGTCGAACGTCATGCCCAGATCTATTTGCAACTTTCCTTGAATTTGCGGGCGGTAGTTTCGCAACGGCTGATCCCGTCGTTGGATGGGAAACGGGTGCCGGCGTTAGAAATCATGATGGACACACCACGTGTCAAAGACTTGATCAAGAAGGCCGAGATCGATACCTTGAAGGAAGCCATGGAGCAAGGAACAGATGAAGGGTGTCAGACCTTCGACTATGTCTTGTTTCAGCTGTATAAGGCGAACAAGATTTCATTGGAGCAGGCCCTGATCAATGCCGATAGTGCGAACAATCTTCGCTTGAAGATCAAGCTTGAAGGACTCAAAGGTGATGAGGCTGTGAACGCGCTTCTTGATAAGCAGCCAGGAACAGGTCCAGGTGCGGATGCCTTCAAAATCCAGGGCGGTCCCTCCGGGAACGTCACCCCCTTCCGAAAACGATAGGAATTCTGACTCCCCTCTCACGCTTGCTAACGAATGATCCAGGATGCCGTTCCAGTATCCTCCCTTTTGCTAGTGTTCGGCAGTTTGCCGTTCAAGGTACACCGCGATCTGTTCAAGGGCTAATGCACTGAGTTTGGAGCCATACCAGGTTGGCATGGTGTGTTCAGGGTATCCCTGCACCACAAATCGCTGAGGATCCAACACGGATTCCACGATATACTCATGGACCGTCCTGGCCTCTCCCCGGTAGGCGGGATCCGTGAGTCGTTGTGTGCCGGTTGTGCCAAGTATCAAGGGCGGTCCCACGTGGCCGTTGGCTCCGGGAATGCCAGGGATGACGTGGCAGACCGCGCAGCCAGCCTGTGTGAACAGGGCGCCGAAAGGCTCCTCCCCTGTCACCAACGGGACTTTGTCCGGTGTAAGAGGTTCTCCAATGGTCTCGCTCGGCATGACTCGTGGAGACGGGGCTCGAAGGGCCCAGATCACCGACAAGCAGATCAACACGATTGCTGTCCATACGACAGCCGGTTTCGGTGATCGTGGGTCAGGTTTTAATGTAGAGGGATCCAAAGCCTAATAGAGAAGACGAGGTTGTGTGTTCCGATAATCAGGCTGTGTTCCGACCATCGGGACAAACTAGGATCTGCCCGTTATTTCCCCTGGACCAACTTAAGGAGTTGCTCCAATGGATCGGACTCGATCTTACCGTTCGGAGTCAGTTTGTCGATCAGGTTCGGAAGAAGGTTGGACAACTGTGAACTCGCATCTTGTGGAGACAATCCGGCATTGCTCGCCAGTTGCCTAAGCACATCGCTTCCTAACCCTTGCTCAATCTGTTGCGGCGACACCGGCATATTCTGGCCTGTACTCACCCAGGAATTTACAATCTCACCTAATCCGTTTTTCTGAAAGGCCTGAACCAACCCAGCCAGTCCACCCAGGTTGCTGTTGTTACCCAGTAAACTGGTGACAGCTTGTAGCAGCGGGTTCTGCGTACTCTGCCCACCCAGAAGATCTCCAACGACTTGTCCCATTTGATCCATTAATCCCATAATCGGTACCTCCGTTCAATGCGACGTGCGCGAATTTGTTCCCATGGTTGCGCCACGTACGTGATGTACCATAGGTGGCATGCAGAGTCCAAGTGGGAATCTGCTGGTGAGCGCGAGGGATTCGATCATCATGCAGAGGTCTTGTAGGTTTTGGTATTCATGAGGTTTTATCACGATGGAAACCGAATAGTTAGAACGCGGTGATGGGGGACCCAGCCCTTGTGTTTAGCGAGGGGCCTTGCATGGACAAAACTTCTGCTATGATGACTCAACGGAGGTCGAGGATGGCAAATCATAGAATGAGTCTCATCAGCCTCTTTGCAATTGGGCTTGCCAGTATCAACGTGTTGGCGCTTCCGGTCTCGGCTGAAATGTACGTTGCCGGAACGGCGGGAGTAAACTTTGCGGATCGAATCAACAGTATTGCGGGAACAGGCAGCCAGGCCGGGGTGCCAGGCCCGCTTGTTGACTTTGATCTTCAAAACTCAATTACTTATGGGGCCAAAGTTGGATATTTCCCCGGTCATAGTTGGATCGGGATTGAGGGCGAAGTTCTCCATACGACCCCACACCTCAAACAGCTGGACTCAGATCCAGGGATTCACATGCGAGTGACCACGGTCGGTGCCAATGTTATTGCACGTTACCCAGGCCGAACGTTTCAGCCGTACGTTGGTGCCGGCATCGGAGCAGCCATCGCTCACATTGGAGACACACCGACCGTGCGGAGTGATTCTGACGTGGCCGCGGCCTGGAATGTCCTGGCTGGTCTTCGTGCATTCGTCACGCCCAAGATCTCGGTTTTTGGGGAGTATAAGTATGGAGGGGCAACATTGAAGTTTGATCAAGCCTTCGGTGACCTCGGCGGTTTTAGTGGCAATTACAGAGCTCAGCATATTCTTGGTGGCCTGTCCTATCATTTCTAGAGGAGAACGACCATGTCTCGCATGACGATGCTCGCTTCCCTGGTTGGTGGAGCGCTCATGTGTTCGGCTTGTGCTGAATCTGTGCATCAAGTCCAACGCGATACGGAGTTGCTCGGCGTTCCGTTCGGATTGGAGCAGGAGATCGATACCAGCGTCAGCTTTGCGGACTTGAAGAGAGCTCCCAGCGAATATGTCGGGCGAACCGTGATGGTCGGTGGGACTGTCATTCGTGCGAAACGGACAGAGGCTGAAACGGAAGTGGAGGTCTTGCAACTCCCGACAGAGAAAGACGGTCCCCTGTCAGACGATCGTCTTCGATCCGAGGGTCGGTTCCTTGCAGTCCGAGCGGCTTTTCTTGATCCGGCCAGCCTCCCACAAGGGACGCCCATTACCGTGATTGGTACCGTGAAAGGTGAGACCACGAGAGCACTTGATGAAAGCGACTACACCTACCCCATTCTTGAAGTCAAACATATCATCGACTGGAACAGTATCGCGTCACAGAGACGAAGGGATCGAAGTCCATACTACGGGGCCTACTATCCACCCTACGGGTATAGCGGGTTCTATCCCTATGGCGGGTTCGGGAGTTGGTGGGGACCATTTGGTGGCTATGGTGGTTACTATGGAGGGCGGGGATTCTACGGACCTTCTCGTGGTTTCTCACCAGGCTCAGGATCTTTTTCGTCCCCTCCGCCACCTCCGCGCGCCGTTCATCCACGGCTCAGAGGTAGGTAACAGCGGATGCAGGCGGAGAAGGCTGAGCCGATGAGAGAAGAGGATCCTCCTATCCGACCACATTTCTCTCGTCGTGAAGCCCTTGTCTGGGCGGGAGCGACCGGCGCCATCTGGTTGGTGAATGGAACGCGAACCTTGGCTCAAGCAGCTTTCGATAAGCCTCGGTCTCTCTGTTTAGTCCGACCCGAACAAACTGAGGGCCCCTATTTCGTCGATGAACGCTTGCATCGGACGGACATTCGCTCCGACCCGACTAACGGGAAAATCGCGCCAGGGACAGAGTTAACCCTGACGTTTCACATCTCTCGTGTCTATGCCGGGGAGTGCCATCCCTTACCGGATGCTCAAGTCGATGTCTGGCACTGCGATGCCACGGGGGTCTATTCCGATGTCCGAGATCCTGGCTTCAGCACGGTTGGACAGAAATTTTTACGGGGCTATCAGTTGACCGATGCGCATGGAGCAGCACGATTCCAAACGATCTACCCCGGCTGGTATCCGATCAGGACCGTTCATATTCATTTCAAGATTCGCACTGCGCCGATGATTCGAAGAAGCTACGAGTTCACATCACAGGTATACTTTCCTGATGCACTGACGGATCGTGTGCACACTACGCTTCCCTACTCGTCGAACGGACGTCGTCGCGTACGCAATCATGATGATGGCATCTTTCGAGCCGGAGGCGATCGCTTGATGCTGGAACCTTCGGAAGCGATCAACGGCTATACCGCAACCTTTTCGATCGCGCTGGTCGCGTCCTGACCGCCACTCGTCGCATTTCTACGTATTGACGCATTCGTGCGGATCCCGATAGGCTTCACGTATTCATACACGCTCTACCTTAGGAGGACATGCACATGAGATTACTCCGTGATACCGGTCTGTTGACGTGCGCCCTGCTGGTTCCCCTCGCTGTGCTCGCCGCGCCGCCTCCTGACGTGAAAGTCGATTACTCGGCTGACAGTACGATGGAGACTGAAGGCGGTATGACGATGAAGTCACGCATCTATCACACGGCCGATAAGGACCGAATGGAGATGGGCGGTTCGGACGGTATGGTCTCAATCATCCGGAAAGATAAGAAGGTTGTGTGGCAGTTGATGGGCAATATGTACATGGAAATGCCGATGGACGCCTCCAATGCATCGGGAATGGACACCTTCGATATCGTGGAGCAGGCCGAAGTTGGTCAGGAAACTATCAATGGTCTGAAGACCACCAAATCCAAGATCGTTGCAGTGAAGAAAGACGGCTCCGGGAAATTCGGCGGCTTTTTCTGGACCACAAAGGAGGGGATCACCGTCAAGATGGACATGCTCTCGAAAGAGGGCGATAAGAAGATACGCATGACCAGCGAATTGACTAATCTGAAGCTTGAAAAACAAGACCCTGCACTCTTCGAGATTCCAGCCGGCTACACTAAGAACGACATGGGTGCCATGATGGGCGGCATGCCCAATATGGAAGAGTTGAAGAAGAATGCACGACAGCAGCGACAATCTCGTGAAAGCCAAGCCAAAGAAAGCCTGGATGAGCAAATGCCTGACGTCAATAAGATGATGAAGGGGCTGTTTGGGAAGTAAGGGAGGTTGTCACTGATGCGTCTGACACAAGTAGCCGTCGCTCACGTGATGTTCATCGTGCTGCTGGCTCCAGTCGTCCATGCCGACGACCCCTGTTTGGGAGATGACGAAAAGAAGGCGGCCTTGGCCCAATCGGCTGCTCTCCAAAAAGCCGAACAAGCTGGCCAGCCCAGCGCCCTCTTTGTTGCGTATCTGCAGATCATTGCTGATGACTGTATGGAACGGTATGACAAGAATGCAGTTGTCAGAGCCAAGACGAACATCCCAAAGCTTGGACGGGGTTTAGCTCAAGCCGCCGAAGCAAAAGGTGCCCTGTACTCCCCTGATCCGGTTCGAGCCACTGGCCAGACCGCGGCTTTCAGGTACTATGAAGCCCTCAGGGACCATCATGAGGCCAATCGTGTTCTGCTCAAAGCTGTTCAGGCCAAACCGGATGATCTGCGCCTGTTCGAGGCGGCCTGGAATATCGATAATGGCCGATATGGGCCGGTCGATCCAACTACCGGATCACGACAACCCTATAGTTCCCCACCAGCATTCCAGCAAGAACTTATGAAGGTGGCCTCGATGAATGCCGATCGGCTGATGAAGGCCGAGGAGAGTGACGCGCAAGGGCTGACCGGGAACATCGGTGAACTCGGGAAAGCCAGCAGGCAGTCCATCGAGAAACTCAGGAGTGCGGCACTTTGGATGAAATACCTTCCTGCTGGCGACAGACCTGCAAGGGACCGCGCTGAGCAACGCGGCGATAGCATCATGAAGCGTCCGGACGCGACCTTCACACAAAGCCAGGCGATGATGTATTACGAATTTGCCGGTTCACCTAAGGCAAAAGACATGGCTGCGCAAATTAAGCAGAAAAATGAAGCGTCTCAGCGGGCCATGGAGAAGGCCGGCGAGAGCATGAAGGGCATGTTCAACCAGAAGAGTGAAGCCGATCAAAGGCAGTTCGACAAGAAGAAAGCCGACCTCGAAAAGGAACTAGGTTTTTAGCCAGCCATCTCTATTTGCTAGCTCACCTTTCCGTCGATCGGTTGGAGAGGATCGGTTATGTTGTTGGTCGTTGACGCGTAGGAGGCAATCGGAACTTCCGATTTCACTGGAGTGGACACGGGCAGCGGCGTAGTCACTTCTGTCATGGAGAAGACAATAGCAGTCTGCATCTCTTCGGGTTGTTTTATTTCCTCTTTGGTTCTCCCCACGTGTGCGGCAATCAGTTGCTCGACGGCCGTGGCAAGCGCCAGCAGTCCCTTGGCGGCAAGTGAGGTTGGTACTGCTTCAATCACGGGTAGGAACTTTCGAATGGCTTGAGGTACGGCCGGGTCTTCAGGCACTTCTCCCATGAGCATCAAGTCCCCTCCGACGTACTGATGGAGGATCTTTCGAAGGTAGAGGACGTTGACCCGTGAGCTATTGGATCCTCGGTTAATGATCAACCCGGGCCGGAATGATTGCAATACGGCAGCGGCTGCATCACGCCCCTCCATATCGGTGACACCTGCAACATCCATGACCTCTTCGATACTGCTGAAGTCTCGGTTGGAGAGGATCTCCGACATCGGGCTGCGTGCGAGAAAACAGGATAAGACACGACGGATTGCCGCTAACTTAATGAATCGGTAGAGGTCTAATACAGAGGTCGGTTCGGGAGTTGCGACAGCCAAGTGGATGTCGCCCATCAAGAAAAAGTCGAGTGCGTGGTAACTCGTGCCGGCCCCAATATCGATCACCACGACATCCGCCGTGAGTTCCTGGAACTGCTTCATTAGCCGCTTTTTGCGCGCATAGGCTAAATTGGCTGTTGCCAAGGTCTCACCTGTTCCATGAATCAGGCGAAGGTTAGGATGCAGTGTGATGGGAATGGCCACCTCTTCCAGACGCTGTACTCGTTTGTTCAAGAAATCCGTTAAGGTGACCGGTGGATTCAATTCTCCGAACATGATGTGAGCATCGGCCCCGCCTACGTCGAGGTCGGCCAGAATGACCTGTTGCCCGCTTTTCGCAAGAGCCAACGCAAGGTTGGCTGACACCACGCTCTTGCCTACGCCGCCTTTGCCGGATGCCACTGAGATGAGAGTTGCCATGGTGTCTGCCGTTTCGTTAGTCTGAGGGGTGCGTTGGAGTCTGTAGGAACGCAGACTCTTGTAATAACATCATTGTACGGGCTGAAGGACAAAAGAAAAGAAAATGCACGATTCCGAACGGCTGTGGAGAATTGAACTGACGCCGGAATCATCCTCTCTCCATGTCACTGACAGGTGAGTACCGGCTCAAACTGTAACCGATTCACTGTGCAATTCCCTCCAACAATTCTCCGTTAATAAGGTATCCGATAAATGGATCTGTGATATCCTCTTCCTGTCTTCCGGATGAGTAGTATGGAGCTGCTTTCACATGAGTATGCGCAAAGCTAAGATCGTCTGCACCATCGGGCCGGCGAGTCAATCACCGACCATCCTAAACCGATTGATTGAAAACGGGATGGATGCCGCTCGGTTGAATTTCTCTCACGGCACGCATGCATCGCATGCAACAGCGATCGCCGCCATCCGAGACGCAGCTGCGCGACGCGGAGCAGCTGTCGCGATAATCCAGGATCTGCAAGGCCCCAGGATCCGCGTGGGCCTGCTGCCGAAGGAAGGCATTGAAGTCCGCACCGGCCAGATAGTGCGGTTGCGAACATCCGCTCTATCGGCTGAACTGCGTGATGCCCACACCTCCGCTCCCGCCCCTCCCCTCGAGATCCCAGTCACCTATGCGTCACTCACCCGCGACCTCCATGTAGGATCACGAGTGCTCATCAACGATGGACTCATCGAGCTACAAGCCGTTTGCGTGGCAGACAATCTGATCGACTGTTCCGTCATCATCGGCGGTACGATCACCTCACACAAAGGGATCAATCTTCCTGATACTGCGGTCAGTGCCCCTACATTGACCGAGAAGGATCAGGAAGACATTCGCTTCGGCGTCGAGCATGGCGTGGATTATCTGGCCCTGTCCTTTGTTCGAGGGCCACAGGACGTCGAGGCGGCAAGGACACTGGTAGCGGAATGCAGAAGCACCGTACCAATCATCGCGAAAATCGAGCGAGCCGAGGCCATCGCCGCGCTAGATGAGATTTTGGAACAGGCCGACGGTGTGATGATCGCCCGAGGAGATCTGGGTGTGGAGATGGGGCCGGAAGCCGTGCCACTTCTACAGAAACGGATCATCGTCGAAGCCAATCGCCGACGTCGTCTGGTCATCACTGCCACTCAGATGCTGGAGTCGATGACGCAAGCCTTGCGTCCAACGAGGGCAGAAGCGTCAGACGTGGCCAACGCCGTCTTCGACGGCAGTGACGCCCTGATGCTCTCGGCTGAAACAGCCGTCGGAGCTCATCCGACCCAAGCGCTTCAAGTTATGGATCGAATTATTCGCGCAGCAGAAGAAGGTGCCGAACCGGGTGTGACACGCAAGCGCCAAACCGATTTGGAAAACCTGTCTTTCCCGGAAGCTGCCTGTACCGCTGCTGCCTCCGCGGCCAAATCGGTCGCCGCGAGCGCCATCGTGGCATTCAGCGAACGCGGGACCACCGCGCGATTGATATCGAAACAACGCCCATCTGCCCCCATTATCGCGCTCACGCCGTTTGAGCCGGTCAGGCGGCAGATGGCCATCTATTGGGGCGTACGCCCGTACACCGTGCCACAGATCGAGCAGACCGATGCACGCGTGGAGGAGGCGGAGCGACTTTTGAAATCGGAGGGGCTGGTCAAACCCGGGGGAAAAATCGTGATCCTGTCGGGGACTCGAGTGGGACAAGTCGGCGGCACGAATATGCTGAAGCTGCACAAGATCGGTTCGTTCACGTCTGGCTGAAACCAGTATCCCACCGTGTCTCCCAGTCGTCATGACCAGGCCACATCAGGTTCTCCATTATAAGATTGATCTCTGCTCATCCAAAGAAGCTACCCGTAGCATGCGATCAGCTGAAGAAACCGTTGCGCATGATCACTGATCGATGAATCAACTCCGCCCAAAGGTTTAGCTGAGACACGTGCGGCTCTGATGTGTCCTCATGCCTGATTCAGGAGGGCAGCATCTTTTGAAAGATTCTCCAGCTGACAGAGTTATCTCCACAGGAGGAAATACGGCCTATGCTTAAGCATCGGATGAGCTTCTGTCTTGCGATCACATTCCTGATCATCACTGACGGCTCAGTCTATGCAGAATGGGTGGCTCTTGAAGGTCACTATCAGTCCCATCCGCTGCATACGGTGTACTTTGATCCTGATACCGTTCACCGAGAGGGGCATACGGTTGTACTCTCAGCCCTCATCGATTGGAAGACGATGCAGGGAGGACGAGCACCTACTCGCTTCTACTCGACCACGCTAACCAAGCAAGTCGACTGTGCTGAACGACGAGTTCGGACGCTGACATCCAAGGATTTCTACGGCCACATGGGGACAGGAGAGGTGATTGGAGGCGGAAGACATATGGGCGAAGGCCAGTGGGTGGCAATTGAGTCGGGAACGATCAATCACGGCTTATGGAAGGCCGCTTGCGGGAAAGAGTAAGAGCCATGGGCGTTCAGAGTAACCTCATTGTTCCGTCATCACATACCTCGGTCAATTTACGAAATGTCTTCCGATCTCTTGAGGCTTGAACACGCCCCGCTCGGTGATGATGCCGGTAATGAGTTCGGCCGGTGTGACGTCAAAAGCTGGGTTATAGACAGCCACACCTTTGGGGGCGACCGGATGGCTGCCGTGAATGGTTATGACTTCTGATGGATTGCGCTGTTCGATTGGAATGTCCTCTCCGGTTTTCGTCTTGAGATCAATGGTCGAATAGGGAGCCGCGACGTAGAAGGGAATATTATGGGCCTTTGCCAAGACTGCGACAGAATAGGTACCAATCTTGTTAGCCACATCTCCATTTGCAGCGATCCGATCGGCACCGACGACGCAGAGATGAATCTTTCCCTGTCTCATGAGGGTGCCAGCCATATTGTCGGTGATCAACGTGACCGGTATCTGATCCTGCATGAGCTCCCACGCAGTGAGTCGTGCGCCTTGAAGAACAGGACGAGTTTCATCAGCAATCACATTGATTTTCTTGCCTTGCTCCCATGCTGACCTGATCACTCCGAGTGCCGTTCCATAGCCCGCCGTCGCGAGCGAACCTGCATTACAATGAGTCAAGACCGTCTGCCCGTCCCGAATCAGGTCCGCTCCGTGGCGCCCCATGGTCTTGCACAGCGTAATATCTTCTTCCAGTATTGATTGAGATTCTGAGATGAGCATCTGTTTGATCGATGAGACGGGCTGCCCTTTCAGGGACTCCAGCTTCCGTCTCATCCGCTCAATCGCCCAGAAGAGATTGACGGCGGTCGGTCTGGTTGCTGCCAGCTCATCGCAGATCTTGAGAACGGTTTGCGCAAACGTTGCGTCGTCGGTAGTCTGTACAGTCTGTGCGCCCAAGGCCACGCCCATCGCGGCGGTCACCCCGATCGCCGGTGCTCCACGAACCTTCAAGGTGCGGATCGCCTCTGCGACAGTCTGGTAGTCGCGACAGTCCAGGAACTCGATTGCTCCAGGCAGCCGGCTCTGGTCGAGCAGGCGAACCGCACCGTTTTTCCATTCAACCGTGGGAACCATGACGTCACTTTGTAGCGAGAATGGGATTAAAGTGCAAGCCCTCTTCAATCAAGCAGTGCGCAACCATCCGAACTGACTTACCCCTCAGACTGCCTCCCTCTCGGGAAGTTTCATGCTCGCTCTCCTCCTCTCCGCTCATCATCCATTCTGTAAGTACTACATGAAGATTGCGAGACTCCTACTGCTTATGCGTGCTCCTTTTCATGTTTCATCTATAATGTGAAGAACTCGCTAGGACTAGTCGATGCCAGTTCTGGTATTCACAGCGCCAAGGGCAGGTGAACACATCGACGTGTTGGATCACGAGTTCACGCATACTGGTCACCGTAAGCTCGGTACTGGATAGCCTGCCTTGCACCCAGACCGCCCCATCACGATCCGTACGATAAACCGCAATCCCCTGATTGTGATACGCCTCGAGCACGGCAGGAGTGGGATGTCCATAGGAGTTGGTCGAGCCAACAGAAATGATGGCATATTGAGGTTGAATACGCCGAAGCCAGTCTTGGTCCAACGAGCTCCGTGCTCCGTGGTGCGGCACCTTCAGGACTGTGACAGGCTGGTATCCGCTCTCCGGCAGCTGGTGGAGTCCGCCGGTTTCAATATCCGCGGCGAAGAGAATGGAATGGGCTCCACAGTCCAATCGAGACACGATCGAGCGGTTGTTCAGCTCTGTCCCCGTGTGAAACGATCTGGGATCATCCAGTGTCCCATCTTGCTGTGGGTTGAGAATCCCGAGATGGCACGGACCGGAGCCTAGGACCTCTTGCCCTTGGATGGCCGATTGTTTCGGAATGCCATGTGAATGAAGGGCTGAGGTCAGATCTGTGACAAACTGCTCCTCTCGCTCTACCCCTTGGTCCAAGAACTGTCCCACGGACAGATGTTGGATGATCCAGATCAACCCACCGACATGGTCCATCTGCTGATGCGTGCCGATCACGTAGTCAATATGCGAAATGCCCCTGTTCCAGAGAAACGGCGCAACTACACTTCGTCCCATATCGAATCGGTCATGACGTGTTCCGCCGTCGATTAAGACCGTTTGTCCATCAGGGAGTTCAACAAGGGCACTGTCTCCCTGGCCCACATCAAGGAAGGTGACACGCCAGTGATCGCCGTCGCCTCGATGACTTGGAGGCGTCAGCCACCACACCATTAGTGCGAGTGCCAATCCGGTTCCTGCCAGTCGCCATCGTTTTGAAAGGACCGGTAGGCTTGCGACAACGGCTCCGGCGTAGAACAGCATCATGGCTGGAATTGACGGCGCGGCGACAGCCCATTGGGCGCCTGGAATTGTGGCACACCAACGAACACCAGTGACCAGCCACGTAAAGACATATTCTAATCCAGGTCCCCAGGCCAGTACCTCGGCACCGGTCATCATGGTCCAGATCGCCATACCAAGCCCAAAGGGAACGAGAATGAAGCCGGTGAACGGGATGGCGCCAAGATTTGTGAGTACGCCCAACCATGGCACCTGATTGAAATAGAATGTGACCAAGGGGAACGTGGTCACGGTGAGGACCGCACTGAATGACAGTGCCTTGGCTCCAGAGAGGGTGGCGCGGGACATCCATCCCTTGGCATTCTTGCTGGGATCCTTGCTCCATGAGTCTACGAATCCGATCATCCGGATTATGACGAAGACGGAGAGAAACGACAGCTGAAAGGAAATGTCGAAGATGGCATGGGGATCATGGCACACAATCAGGAGCACAGCGACCGCCATGGTATGGTTCAGATGCCGGTCGTGTCCCAACCAGACGGCCACCATCGCCATCGTGATCATGACGAGTGATCGCACGGTCGCCAATTCGGCCCCAGCCAGGAGGGTGTACAGTGCGACAGCGGGCCAGGTGAACAAAATCGCAAGCTGTGAAATGGTCAGCCTTCTGGTGATGGTCAATATGAACATAGTCGGCATCCGTACGATCAAGCATCTCACGGCCCAATAGACGACTGCTGCGACCAGACCGAGATGCGATCCGGAGATCGACAGCAAGTGGACTGTGCCAGTGGCCATAAACCAATCTTGCAGTTCTTGCTCGAGATAGCCTCGTTCCCCGATGATCATGCCAAGTACAACTCCCAGTGCCGGTTGATGCACGCTACGAATCGCAGCGTCCCGGATGCTGGTTCGCCAATGATCGATCTGATTCCACCCCCGCCATCGAAGACTCAAGGCTCCGGATTCCAACAGGGTGACTGCCTGAGCTCCAACAATGGTCCCGACGAGATCGATTCCTTGATGATCAAGGTAGCCGGCATAGTCGAATCCACCTGGATTCAATCCTCCTCGTGGAGGGTGATAGCGGCCGTGGATGGCTACCAGATCGCCCTGATGCAAGGTGAGTCCTGGATTGCGCCATACCAAGCGTAGGTGCCTGTTTCCATCATCCGTCCGAAGAATGATCGTTTGGCGCCCAGCGCCATGTTGAACCGGGACAATGACACGGCCGGTAAGAATGGTCTGTTCAACCGTGTGGGCCACTGGCGCTGGGCGGTGGGATGCTGGCGCGGTGCTCGTGGACCAGTAGATAAGCCCTGACAGCACACAGAGGTAGAGAACGAGTGCGGATGGTGTTGTTAGATAGCCGTTTCGCTCGATCAGCGATAAACCAACGGCCATTACAACAAGAACGGTTAGGACAGAGAGAGGAAAAAACTGAACCTGTGCTCCGCACACAAGTCCGATGAGAAAGGCAACGGCAAGGGATGGCAGCATGAGCGTTCCTCATGCACAGGAGAAACGCTCAGTCGATATGGGCTTGCACCACTCGGGCAAGCTCGTCAGCGACGTCTTTAACGACCGACGCGTGCTCGCCTTCGACCATGATTCGTAACAACGGTTCGGTTCCGGAGTACCGGATAAGCACACGACCGCTCCCATTGAGACGACGGTTGTTTTCTTGAATCGCCCGGTCAATCTCAGGAATCGACTCCAAGACCGGCTTCTGTTTGACCTTGATATTGACCAGAATTTGCGGCACTGCGGTCATTGCTTTGGCAAGTTCGGACAATGGCTTCTTGCTGCGCTTCATCAACGACAAGATTTGCAGGGCCGAGATCAGCCCATCTCCGGTCGTGTTGTGGTCGAGAAAGATGAAATGCCCGGACTGTTCTCCGCCGAAGTTATATCCCTCCGCCAACATCCGTTCGAGCAGGTATCGATCTCCGACCGGCGTGCGGATCAGTGTGATGCCGGCCTTGGCCATCGACAACTCCAGGCCAAAATTACTCATGACCGTACCGACCAACGTGCGGTTGGCGAGAAGACCCTGGTGGTGAAGATCGAGGCCGAGCGCCGCCATCACATGGTCCCCATCGACGACCGTTCCCTGCTCGCAAACAAAAATGGCCCGGTCGGCATCTCCGTCCAGCGCGATTCCCAGATCGGCCTTATGCAGACGGACGGTCTCTTGCAAGAGTTCGGGATGGACGGCACCGCATCCCTGATTGATATTCATGCCGTTCGGTTTGTTCCCGATCACCTCCACGGTGGCGCCCAATTCTCTCAAGACGGTCGGAGCCACTTTGTACCCTGCACCGTTGGCACAGTCCACGACAAGCTTGATCCCCTGGAAATCCAAATCTTTCGGCAGTGACCGCTTGGCAAATTCAATGTATCGTCCGTCAGCATCGTCGATTCGATAGGCCTTTCCAATCAGGTCGGCAGTCGGTCTCAGGTGATTGATTTCATCGGATACAATGAGCTCTTCGATACGCGATTCGACCTCATCAGGAAGCTTGAAGCCATCGCCCGAGAAAAACTTAATGCCGTTATCCTGGTACGGATTGTGCGATGCCGAGATGACGACACCTGCATCGGCACGTAGACTCCTGGTCAAAAAGGCAATGGCCGGTGTCGGCATCGGCCCGACCAAGAGGACATCGACCCCCATGGAGCAGATTCCTGCGGTCAGAGCGGATTCGAGCATATAGCCGGAAATTCTCGTGTCTTTGCCGATGACGATCTGGTGACGACCCGCTCGTCGCATGAAAATATGCGCGGCGGCTCGCCCCAGCTGCATGGCTGTCTCACTCGTCATCGGATCAAGGTTGGCGACTCCGCGCACACCGTCCGTTCCGAATAATCTACGCATCATTCTTCCTCTCTCTGCGATGGCCAACCGCGGCTTGCTGCCGAAGCCACCTTCACGACATCCATCATCATCGCGACATCATGAACACGAATAATCCGAGCACCTCGGTCCACGGCCAATGCGACGGCGGCTGCCGTCCCCCATTCGCGATGTTCGACCGATTTATCGAGGATCGTTCCGATAAACGCCTTCCGTGACAGCCCAACCAGCAGCGGACGATTCAAGGTCAACAACGAGGACAACCCTCGAAGAAGTTCGAGATTATGGAACATCAGCTTACCAAAACCAAATCCTGGATCAAGCACGATGTTTGTTCGCGCAATCCCCGCACTCAGGGCATGTTGCATACGCTCTTCAAGAAACAGCACTACCTCGCTGCGTACATCCGCATAGCTCGGTTCGAGCTGCATGGTTTGAGGCGTTCCTTGCATATGCATAAGGACGACGGCGGCGCCTGATCCTGCAATCACGGAAGCCATGGCCGGATCCTGTCTCATCGCACTCACATCATTAATGATCGAGGCCCCATGATCCAGAGTGCATTGAGCGACGCGTGACTTCGTGGTATCGATGGAAATCGGAACGGAGATCCGGCGGGCCAGTTCTTCAACGACGGGAAGTACACGGTTCAGCTCGTCCTGCTCGCTGACGACATGTGAGCCAGGCCTGGTCGATTCCCCGCCGATATCGATCAAATCAGCACCCTGTGCGACAAGGTCCATTGCGTGTGCAATGGCTCGTTCGGGTTTGAGATAGCGTCCACCATCGTAAAACGAATCTGCCGTGACGTTGACGACGCCCATGATGAGAGGGCGAGTCCGGCACTCAATCTTGTGGCCTTTAGCCAAAAACCATTGTTCCGAGGGAGCCGCTTGTGTGGACATCTGTTGCAACGAGACCATCACCAGGTGTGAACTCAACGCCGGAGAGTCCAGCGAACGGGAGTCATGTCCATCGAGGCAAAGGCTCAGCGCGCATGTATTGGACAGTACCATCACGGCTCCCTTCTTCGGGGAGCCGTGATGTGAATGGATTAGGCAGGAACAGTTTGGGAGGAAGACTGCAACAAAATCTGGTCGATTTCTGGGGCGTCCAATACTTCTTTTTCAAGCAGGGCCTCCGCCAAGGCCTTGAGACTTGTCATTTGTTCGGTCAGGACACGGCGCGCGCGTTCATAGTTTTCCGTGACGAAACGTTTGATCTCGAGATCGATTTCGAGAGCCACTTGATCGCTGACATCCCGCTTCGTCGCGAAGTCCCGGCCAAGAAATACGGAGTCTTCCTTCTGCCCAAAGGTCAACGGCCCTAACTTTTCGCTCATGCCCCATTCGCAGACCATCTTACGTGCCAGATCGGTGGCACGCTCCAGATCGTTACCCGCTCCAGTCGTGACATGCTTAAAGACCAGTTCCTCGGCCACTCGCCCACCCATGAGAATCGCCAAGGTGTTATAGAGAAATTCCTTTGAATAGTTATGACGGTCGTCGGTCGGTAGTTGCATCGTCACACCGAGTGCACGGCCTCTCGGGATAATCGTCACTTTATGAACCGGATCCGTACCAGGAAGGAGTTTAGCCATCAAGGCGTGGCCCGCTTCATGATAGGCCGTGATACGTTTCTCCTCATCGGTCAGAATCATGCTCTTCCGTTCCGCACCCATCATGACCTTGTCTTTGGCCATCTCAAAGTCGATGTTTTCGACTTCCTTCTTGTTTTGACGGGCGGCCCACAGCGCGGCCTCGTTCACGAGATTCTCAAGGTCAGCACCGGAAAACCCAGGGGTTCCCCGAGCAATCTTTTCCAACTCGACATTTCCTGAGATGGGAACCTTTTTCGTATGAACTTTCAGGATTTCAGAACGGCCTTTGAGATCCGGTCTATTGACGACGACCTGGCGATCGAAACGTCCCGGTCGTAGTAAGGCAGGATCGAGCACGTCAGGACGATTGGTGGCCGCGACCAAAATCACTCCTTCGGTCGTATCAAATCCGTCCATTTCAACGAGCAATTGATTGAGCGTTTGTTCCCGCTCGTCATGTCCCCCGCCCAGGCCTGCGCCACGCAGACGACCAACGGCATCAATCTCATCGATGAAAATGATGCAGGGGGCGTGTTTTTTCCCTTGCTCAAAGAGATCGCGTACGCGTGAAGCTCCGACCCCGACGAACATCTCGACGAAGTCGGACCCGCTGATGCTGAAGAATGGCACACCCGCCTCTCCGGCGATTGCTTTGGCCAGTAGAGTCTTGCCTGTTCCAGGGGGGCCAACGACCAGCACACCTTTCGGAATACGTCCGCCCAGTTTCTGAAACTTTCTGGGGTCCTTCAGGAACTCGATAATCTCAAGGACCTCTTCTTTTGCCTCATCGACACCCGCAACATCGGAGAATGTGACTTTCTTTCGCTCTTCCGTCAACATCCGCGCCCGACTTTTTCCAAACGACAGCGCCTTATTTCCCCCGATCTGCATCTGGCGCATGAGGAAAAACCAGAGGCCGAGGAACAGAATAAACGGGCCCCACGTGACCAGAAACGTGATGTACCAGGGACTCTCGTCCGGTGGTTTGACCTCGATCTGCACCTCTTTCTCCCGAAGGACCTTCACAAAATCGGGATAGTCGGCTGAATAGGTGCGGATGCGAGTTTTGTCTTTCAACACGCCGCTGATGTGGTTGCCTTTGATGATGACTTTTTCAAAATCACCTTTATCGAGCTTCGACATGAAGTCGCTGAAGATCACTTCTTCTTCCGGCGCATGCGTCGGAACACTAAATAGGTTGAACAGGAGAATCATGAACAAGCCGACGACGACCCAGAAAAGCAGGTTCTTGACCCGGGAATTCATCCAGTTCTCCTTGGCGATAACGTTGGATGTAAAGCGTTTAAGAATTGATGGGATGTTAACACACGCTTGTCCATATTGACAACAGCTCGTAAGAAAATGCTACAGCTCCGGCTCACTCGATTGATCGAGCACCGCGAGATACGGAAGGTTACGATACTTCTGCTGATAATCCAGGCCATATCCAATGACATACTGATCAGGAATTTTGAAGCCGATGTATTGAACGTGCACATCGACGACACGGCGCTCCGGTTTACTCAACAATGTACAGACATTGATACTCTTCGGTTTCCGCCTCGCCAAGGTCTTCATGAGATATTGAACCGTCAATCCTGAATCGACAATGTCCTCAACCAGAAGCACATCTTTGTTCTTGATCTGTTCGGTCAACTCCGTCACCAACTTCACTTTCCCGGATGTCTTGGCTCCTGTCCCGTAACTCGTCACCACGATGAAATCAATTCGCACGGGAATTCGAACGGCTCGAGCCAGGTCTGCAAAGAACGCATATGCTCCCTTCAGTACACCGACAAGCACCAGGTCCTTCCCGGCATAGTCGGTGCTGATCTGTCGCCCTAACTCGCGGATCCGATTCCGCATCTGCTCCTGAGTGATGATCGGACGTCCAAACATACGTTCCATCTCAGTCGGTTCCTTCTGTGAGAGGTGGTGGAGTGACCGTGATAACCAAGCAGCGTGTTGTCAAGGACGTCGGCACCCAGCGTTCATCTTGCCGATACCCAACGATCCAGAGAATGCCTTCGGGAGCCACAACCAGAGGGACACGATCTCGCCGTGCCGTCGGAATCTTCATATCCGTAAAAAAGTCCTGCAATTTCTTCGAATGTCCACCCATGCCACGGGGACAAAAGCGATCGCCCGGCACCCAGCTTCGGATGGTCAGCGCGTGAGTGATTCGGTCGGCATCCACCAGGATCTGGTCCTGACCCGGTACGGGTTCTCTACGGTCGTACTCCTGCAGTTGTACCTGAAGTCGTTGTCCTGTTCCAGGCCAGATGAGTTCTCCTGGGATTGAGATTGAGATGGGGGTGCGAGGCGCGTCAGCATCCCAGTGCTGTCGATCGTACCTACGCCCTGCCGGAAATGGAATAAAGCGAAGCGCCTGCATCGTAACGACGATAGACCCCACCTTCATGTCCACGCGACAGCCCAAGTCCGGACTTGAGGCGAGACGTCTCACTTGCTCGATCCTATGAAAACTGGGGGGACGCTGTTCCGGGTCAGATCGGCGAAGCAGCAGTCGAAGACAGCGTCGTTGCAGGGACAGTGGGAGATCGACGAGAGTCCGGCGATCAAGAGTCCATGCTCCGGTTGAGTCCCATTTCACAGCAGACGCGGTGCGGACAGCCACTTCTTCGTCCAGATAGTGATCATCGGTCCGACAGAGGTCGGCGAGTCTGCAGAGGGCCTTGCTGCTTGATGGAACCAGTTGAGTGAGGAGTGGAATGACCTCTCGTCTGATTCGGTTTCTGAGGTAGAGCGGTTTCGCATTGCTCGAATCTTCCCGATAAGACACACCTGCCGTACGCAGGTAGGTCAGGATCTCCTGCCGCGTTGTCTCGTATAACGGTCGTACAACCGCATCGTCACGGACCGCGGGCATGCCGGAAAGACCGGTCAACCCTGCCCCTCGAAGCATCCATAAGAGGACCGTCTCTGCCTGATCATCTGCCGTATGACCGACGGCAATGCGATCCGCTCCAGACATCGTTCTGATTTCCTGCATCAGACGATATCGAATGTCACGAGCTTCGGCTTGTAGAGAGGCGGTTCGACGGTTAGTTTGAATGTGCGCTCTGCGTACATGGAGAGGCACGACCAGACTATGGCACAGCGCTTCCACAAACCGTTGATCCTCCTCGGATTCAGCGCCCCGCAACCCATAGTTACAATGGATGGCCCTCAGGGTCAGTTTCCAACGAGACCGGAGGTGATGCAGGATCGACAACAATGCGACAGAATCTGGACCGCCCGAGATGGCGACCACTATATGCTGTCCTGGTTGAAAGAGGTTTCTGGATCGAACCGTTCGAACGACGTGACGTACGAGAGGAGGCCAAGCCGTCCTGTTCATGGAGTTGCATGAAGTTGGTTGTAAGAATCCATCACACTCCACAGGTGTCGTGGTAGCGACGGAGGGCGGCTCTCGCTGATTCCACATCGATGCCAATTTGTCGGCTCAAGGCTTCTTCACCATTGAACTGTGCGTCGCCGCGAATACGATCAATCAATTCGACCGTGATCATGTGCCCGTAGAGGTCATACTGTCCATCGAGGATGGAGACTTCCACTCCTCGTACTTCTCCATGGAAGGTCGGTTTGTTCCCTATATACGTGACGGAATCATGTCGATCGGTTCCTACGGTCGTGATCGAGGCATAAATTCCGTCGGCAGGGGTGACACGGTGTGGAGGAAGCGGCAGATTGGCGGTCGGACATCCTAATGTCCGCCCCCTGCCCTCCCCAGGAGCGACGATCCCGCTCAGGGCATAGGGTCGGCCGAGTAACTTCAGTGCCGGGGCAACTTGTCCGGCCACAATGAGCTGTCTGATTCTCGTTGAGCTGACGACTCCCCCATCGAGGCTCACCGGAGGTGTTGGATGGACGATGAAGCCAAACTGATGACCGAGCCGTCCCAGATCCTCGATCTTGCCGGCTCGCTTGTGTCCAAACGCAAAATGTTCTCCGACGAAAATCTCCTTGAGGCCAAGTCCCTTGGAAAGCACCTGTTCCGCGAATAGTTCCGGAGTCAGCGACGCGAAAGCTCGAGTGAATTCCACGAGCACCACCTCATCGATGCCTGCCTGTTCGAAGCGAGCCAGCTTTTCATGCTCGTCGGTCAGAAACCGAAAGTCGGCTTGAGGCGCCAGAATTTTCACCGGATGTGGATCGAATGTGAGAACAATTGCGGTTCCCTCCTTCTTGCGTGCAGTCTCGATTACTCGCTGTAACAGCGCGTGGTGGCCACGATGGTGCCCGTCAAAATTCCCGATGGTTCCTACGGGATAGGGTCGACCCGATTGGCCCGAATATCCGCGGGTCACTTTCATTGTGGTGAACGAAGCAGTGGAGCCGCGTCTTTGGCGAAGTAGGTCAGAATCAGGTCGGCCCCCGCCCGCTTGATGGCCAAGAGCGATTCCATCATCGCACGCGACTCATCGAGCCATCCCGCCTGCGCCGCAGCTTTGATCATGCTGTACTCTCCACTTACTTGATAGGCCGCCAGCGGAAGGAGGATACGGCGACGGGCAGTGGCAATAATATCGAGGTACGGCAACGCCGGCTTCACCATGATGATGTCGGCCCCTTCCTTGATATCCAGCTCGATTTCGCGCATCGCCTCCCGCGCATTAGCCGGATCCATCTGATAGGATTGCCGGTCGCCGAAGTGAGGAGTCGAGAAGGCTGCATCGCGAAACGGTGCGTAGAAGCAGGACGAGAACTTCGCCGCGTACGCCATAATGGGTAGATCAGAGAAGCCAGCCCGATCCAACTCTTTCCGAATCGCCGCCACACGCCCGTCCATCATATCGGATGGTGCCACCATGTCGGCTCCTGCCTCAGCGTGGGTGCGCGCCATGGTTGTCAGGCAGTCCAGGGTCTCATCATTGAGAATCTTCCCATCCCGGACGATGCCACAATGGCCGTGGCTGGTATATTCATCGATACACACATCCGTGATCACCATCAACTCCGGCACCTGCTGCTTAACGGCTTTGACGGCTCGCTGCACGATCCCGTTTGGATCCAAGCCTGAGCTGCCACGGTCATCTTTGTACGCTGGAATGCCAAATAAAATGATGGCTGGAATCCCGACCGCACGAAGCTCAACCGCCTCTTTGACCAGCAGATCAATGGACAGTCGAAATTGACCGGGCATCGATTCGATGGCTTCACGCCGACCGTGCCCTTCAGTCACGAACAGTGGAGCGATCAAATCCGCAGGCGAGAGATGCGTTTCTCGCACCATCCGTCGTAGCGGTTCCTGCTGCCTGAGTCGACGAAGGCGATGGATTGGAAACCCCATGTCGTGTCCTTTATTGCTGTGAACGATGGGCCAGGAAGACCACAAGGTCTCGAACCGAGATCATTCCCGGGAGCTGACCGTCCCGTGAGAGAGCTCCATAACGATGGATCGGAAACCCCATAGCGAGGAGCCTTATTTCCGAGGGAGATTGGTTAAGAAGACGACCAGGTCTCGGACCGAGATGATTCCGACCAACTGGCCGTCACGTGTCACGCCCAAATGACGAAGGTGCGATTGGGCCATGAGATCATTCGCATCCAGCAAGGTCTTATTTTCTTCGATCGTCATGATGGGCGCCGACATAATCTGTTCAACCGTGGTTTTGGTCGCGTCCGCCCCGGCTGCGACGACACGGCGCATCATGTCCGTGTCTGTGATGATGCCGATGATCTCACGGTCATTCGTCACGAATAAACTGCCGATCCCGCGATCGCGCATGATCCTCGCTGCGGTCTGCGAGTCGGTGTCGCGTGGCACAGTCACAAACTTATCTCGGGGAATCATGAATGACTTCACAGGAACCATAGTACGCTCCCTCCTTCAGTATAAAACTGGCCCACCAGGCATGGGCCGTTGGGTTACGATACAACACCCGCGGCACAGTGCTCGCGGCTCTCATAATGGTGAGCAATCGCATCCACCAATGCAGGAATCGTATTTTCGCTCGGCATGATTGAGACCGTGAGACCGAATTCCTCTGCTGTCTTGGCTGTGATTGGGCCGATGCAGGCGATGGTCACTGAGCGCAACAGCGGACTCACAGCATCCACCCCTCCTAGCATAGCAACAAAGTTTCGAACCGTGGAAGAACTTGTAAAGGTGACGACATCGAGACGATGGTCTCTGAGCTCTTGCCACCATCCCTCCGCATTCAGGTCTGGAGCCAGCGTTCGGTAGACCGGCACCACGTCGACATGGGCCCCACGCGCACGGAGCTGATCCGGCAAGATCTCCCGCGCCACTTCGGCTCGCGGGATCAAGATGCGAGATGTGCTGATCTCCTGCTGATTCAGTGCGGCTAATACTCCCTCCGCTTGATAATCAGCCGGAACCAGATCGGCTCGAATGCCGAACCGCTCCAACTCCTGAGCGGTCCGAGGTCCGATACAGCACACATGTCGTCCGGCCAGACACCGTGCATCCAGTCCTTTCGCCCAGAGACGACTCATGAAGCGGTCCACCCCATTCACACTGGTGAAGATCATCCAGTGGTAGGTGCCGATCTCGGAAATGGCGCGGTCGACGACTGTCCAATCGAGCGGGGGAACAATGCTGATGGTCGGACCTTCGACCGGGTCGGCTCCATAACCGGCGAGGTACGTGGCCAGCTCGTGCGCCTGCTCTTTGGCTCGTGTCATCAACACGCGCTTGCCGAACAGCGGACGTCGCTCGAACCAGTTGAGGGTCGATCTGAGTTGAACAACCTCACCCACCACAATCACGGTGGGGGGTTCCATTCCGATGGCCCGAGCCTTTGACACAATGTCCGACAAGGTTCCGACGAGCGTCTGTTGGCAGGCTCTGGTCCCCCAGCGGGTAATCGCGACCGGTGTCGATGGAGACAACCCTTCTTGCATGAGCTGGGCGGTGATCGTGGAGAGATGTTTCATGCCCATCAGAAAGACGAGTGTCCCACGGGTTGCCGCGAGTCTTGGCCAGTCCAACATCGTCGCAGATTTTGTGGGATCTTCATGCCCGGTGACGATCGTTACGGTGGATGCCAAAGTCCGGTGGGTAATAGGAATGCCGGCATAGGCCGGTACTGCTACTGCGGCAGTGACACCTGGGACCACCTCAAACGCAATTCCCGCAGTGGCGAGTGCCTCGGCTTCTTCTCCCCCGCGACCGAAGACAAATGGATCCCCGCCTTTCAGGCGCACCACCACTTTCCCTGCTTGTGCACGCTCGATCAGCAGCTGATTGATGGACGCTTGCTCCGGGTATTTCCCCGTTCCACGTCGTCCGACATACAGCCGTTCCGCATGCTCGGGAGCATGAGCGAGCAGTGCGGGATTGGCGAGATAGTCGTAGAGGACGACGTCGGCCCGCTCGAGACAATCTCGTCCACGGAGCGTCAAGAGCCCTGGATCTCCAGGGCCGGCTCCGACGAGATAGACCTTTCCTGTGCGTTGCCCCATTCTGCTCATGCTGATCCGTAAATCTCGCGGAGAATCTTGTCTCCTCCTCTGGTCAACAGCCGTTCAGCTAACTGTACCCCAAGGGCATGGGCTTGCTGTCCTGTGCCAGCAATCTGATCACGAATGATGGTTTTCCCGTCGAGGCTTGCCACGAGTCCCTCCAAAACCAGCCGCTCGCCGGATAAGGTGGCATGCGCGGCAATTGGGACCTGACAGCCACCCTCTAATCGTTGCAAAAATGCTCGTTCTGCCGTGACCGTTGTCTCGGTTTCTTGGTGGTTGAGCCGCAACAAGATCGAGCGGACGAATTCGTCGTCAGCCCGACCTTCGATACCGAGTGCGCCTTGTCCGATCGCAGGAAGACTGAGGACGGGAGGGAGATATTCGGTGATGGTCTCAGCCCAAGCCAATCGATGCAAACCGGCTGCGGCGAGGACAATGGCATCAAATTGCCCGTCCCTAAGCTTTCGCAGCCTGGTATCAAGATTTCCGCGCAGCATGGTAATCGTGATGTCTGGTCTGGCCTGTAGCAGTTGCGCCTGGCGGCGGAGACTGGCCGTCCCTATCGTGGCGCCTAACGGCAGCTCCTGGAACGAACAGCCGGTTCGGCTGATCAGGGCATCACGGGCATCCTCGCGTGGGGGGACACAGAGAATATCGAGTCCAGCCGGTAGTTGTGCCGGAACGTCTTTCATGCTGTGAACGGCGAAATCAATGTCACCGGCAAGCAAGGCGTCTTCAATCTCTTTGACGAAGAGGCCTTTCCCCCCGATTTTGGCCAGCGGGACATCAACAATCTTGTCTCCTGAGGTCATAATCTTTTTGAGCGTGACGCGAACCTCCGGCGCAACCTCGTGAACTTGTGATTGAAACCACTCACTCTGACAGAGCGCCAACTTACTCCCTCTTGTCCCAAGCACCAGCGTGGAGCGTTGACCGTTCGATGTCGACACAGGGTAATCCTTTCTCTGTACGTATAGGCTAGCGGGCTCGTTTCGGCACTGAGGGTTCAGGGGTTGGCTCGTCGGCTTCGGATTGAGGGCGACTGTCCGCGAGGTAACGAGACGACTCGGAATAGGATTCTGTCTGTTGAGTGGAGGCAGCAGGTCTATCCAGGGCATAGAACTGGCGGGCCGCCTCGACGAACGCCGGGCCACTGGACGAATTGACTTCGTTTTTCAACGTCACCATCGTCCGATGTATCAGTTTATTGACGATGGAGGAGGCGAGACCTTCGACGAGTTCGCGATCCTGTGCGGACAGGTGTCCCAATCGCCCCAGCACTTTCTCGACCTCCGCCCGCTTTATGTCCTCCACCCGGTTACGAAGGGCCACGATGGTCGGTGTGACTTCCAATGATTTCATCCAGTCGAGGATCATCGTCACTTCTTCGATCACCATGCGCTCGGCCTTCTCCGCCTCGTGCACCCGTTCGGCACGGTTCTGCTCAACCCGATGCTTGAGATCGTCGATATCGAAGAGGAACGCGTTGTCGACGTGGCGAACCGCGGGGTCGATATTTCTCGGAACAGAAATATCGATCAGGAACATCGGACGATTCATGCGTTCCCGAACGGCTCGATGCACATCCTCGGCTCCGACCAAGTAATGGGCTGCGCCGGTCGAGACCAAGACAATGTCTGCCGAGGCCATGTCATCCTTGAACTGATCGAACGGGACTGCGGTTCCTCCAAACTTCTCGGCGAGATCAACCGCATGTTGCGGAGTTCTGGTCGTGATCCGCACATGTCCCACGCCATTTGCGATTAAGTGCTTCGCCGCCAGCTTGGCCATCTCACCGGCTCCGACCAACAAGACGGTCTTTTCATGCAGATTCGAAAAGATTTTCTTCGCGAGCTCAACCGCGGCATAACTCACGGAGACCGCCATCTCGGCAATCTTCGTCTCCGTACGCACACGCTTGGCCACTGAGATCGCCTTCTTCACCACTTTGTTCATGATCACACCGGTGGTTTTGTGTGCCAGTGCGACTTCGAAGGCGTCTTTCAGTTGTCCCAAGATTTGAGACTCGCCGATGATCATGGAATCCAAACTGGACGCCACGCGAAACAGGTGGGCAATCGCCCGCTCCCCGGTATGCCAATACAAATGCGGGGTCAACTGTTCGGACGGGAGAGAGAGATGCGTGTCGGCCAGAAATTCTTGGATGCGGCCGTATCCGGTATCGACATCGTCAACCACGGAGTAGACTTCGACTCGATTGCAGGTCGACAGCAGAATCCCTTCCTTCACACCCGGGTATGAACAGAGGCGAGTAAGGGCCTCACCAAGACGGCTTTCGGGAACGGCCAGGCGCTCTCGGATTTCTACCGGAGCGGTCTTATGGCTTAAACCTACGACGATCAGATGCATGACACGACCACTTCCATACACTACGACAAGGCGCTATGCCCTTTGAGCAGGACGCCGACCAATGTCAGGATGACACAGGCAAACCCAACCACGGTGAGATAGGCTGCCCGCTTGGCTCTCCAGCCGATGGTCAGCCTTCCCAGGAGGACGACGAAATAAAAGAGCCAGGTCACGACGGCCCATGTTTGCTCGGGATTCCAGCTGACGTACGACCCGCGAGCGAGCTCGGCGGAGATGGCACCTGTCACGATTCCCAACGTCAGTAATGGGAACCCCAAGACGATCGACTGCTGATTCAGATGATCGAGAAAGTCGAGTGCCGGCAGCTTACTATAGAGGACGTTGAATTGTTTCGACTTGAGGAGCCAATCTTGAATGAGGTACATCACTCCCGCAACAAATGCGACGGCAAATCCGACCGTCCCCAACATGCTCAGGGTGACATGAAACCACAAGGTTTTGAAGACGGGTTGAAGCGTCGGCTCGCTTTCCGGAAGGGCTGCCGCCGAGATGAGCGAGACAATCGCCAAGGGGACCATGAAGGACCCCAGCACATGAATGCGATGACGAAATTCGACGATGAGCAGCACCAGGATGATCATCCAGGAGAAAAACGACAAGGCATCGGAAAAACTCGGTGGAGCCGAAGACGACGCTCCCGTCATTCTCATGATAAGGGTGATCGTATGGAACGCGAAGCCGACTGCGGTGATGCCCAGCGACACGTTTGAGAGGGCTTCAGAACGTCGTAGCGAGTAGGACAGAAATGACACCGTGGCCACAATGTACAGGATGAGGGCGATCATGAAACAGACGACTACCATTTGGGAATGTCCCCGCTGAATTTCCGGCGCGACGTAGGAACAGATTGAAAGGAAATTATATCGGTGCCGCCTAAACAGAGTCAAGAAAACGCTGGCGTGTCAATGGCTTCGGTTAAGTCACCGAGTGAGGAAGGGGCGGTGTATGTGGTGGCCGTCCCTATTGGACATCCTGATGATCTGACCCTGCGTGCGCTGGCGATCTTGAGGTCTGCTGATCTCGTTGCCTCTGAAGATCCAAAGATGACACAGCAACTACTCGCACATCATCGGATCTCAGTAACCGTGACCAGTTATGGTCCTGTGAACGTAAAAGAAAAGGTTGCGGTGCTTCTTCAACGCATACGACAGGGAGCCAGGATCGCAATTGTCGTTGACACGGGCTCTCCCCTGATCGTGGATCCAGGGGCTCTGCTTGTCGCAGGAGCCCATGCTCAAGGAACTCGGGTGATCCCGATCCCGGGACCTTCCGCAGCTGTTACCGCTCTGACGGTTGCGGGATTTCCCTGCGAGGCGTTCTATTTTCTCGGGCAGCTACCGAGTATCGGCCCACACCTCACTCGACGCGTAGCCGATGCGGTAAAAAGGGGGGTTCCAACCGTTGCCTATGGCACTCAAATCACTGCCACACGTGCCCTCAAAACTCTTGTTCACCTTGCGCCGAGACGGCTAGTTGTAGCGGCCTGCGACCTGACCAAACCGAACGAGGTGATTATCCGCGGAACGGCATGTCAGGTAAGCCGGCGACTGTCAGACCTACAAGGGGAAGACATCACGATTGTCTTGGCAGGGAGAAGGTAGCGGTCGGCAAAACACGCCGATTGCAAATCTCGTCGAGTATTGGCTTCCACTCAGTCCGTCGTGAGCCGTTCAAGAAACTCATGGCGAACACATCACCCATGGAACGTAGGGACATTCCTATCAGTCGCTATCCTCTCGGCGGATCAACACTCGGTAGGCTTGATCCACTCGCTCTTGGCCTAAAACGGTGTGTCCTTCATTCTCGACACTGCGTGGGACATTTCGAATGGGGTCACCGTCATCCAAAAGGACAGACAGGACCTCTCCTTCCTTCATGGTCTCAAGCTTCAGCTTCGTCTTCACGAAGTTATACGGACAAATAACTCCGCGCAGATCCAGCTCTGAGGTGGGCCCAGCAGTTGATTTCTCTTGTTCAGCCATAGTCACAGACTCATTCAATGAGAGAGGATGGCGCGAGCCAGCTCGCCGATGCCTTAAGTACTGTTGGCAAGCCATGCGCAGCTTGCGAGAAAATAAAAGGGGGGCAGCATAAAGCTACCCCCCTTTTACAAGCTCAAACCCTAGAATGTCTCAATTAAATCCTTTTATCAAGTTTGGCTTCGACGTGTCCGTGCCGTAGTCGGACTTGTTGGGAATTTTTGTTTCTGGTGCCACAGTTTGATAGCCCCACCCGGGCTGAGGTTCACAGTTCCAACAGGGCGCGGATCCTGTAAATTCACCGATTGTGGTGTCGATGGTCCCTGTGATCTTACCCGGCAACACGGATCCTGCCACTCCACCCGTAGTGCTACCACTGCTCGTTTCAATTGCGCGCTCAGTTGAAGGATTCGGACGCTGTCCTAGACCACCAAACCCGGCGAGTCTTTCATTCCCGCGCAGCAAGTACACTTCACGAACGATCTTACGACCCACCCCATATTGCTGATTGGGTGTGACCGCTTCAACTACTTGTAGAGAAATATCATCACCATTGTTCAATACTTTAATCTGGTCTAAGCTAGTGCGCTCATCAAAGTACACCGTCATGGAACTCATGGCACCAGCTCCCGCACGACCTTCATCATGAGAGCTCCCGCCTGTCTCTAAAAGCATTTTGGCGGCTGGAAAATCAATAGCCAACACACGACCGTAGATCGTTTCAGGAAGAGAGAGTCGGTCGAGGAAAGCATTACGATCAAAGGCCTGGACGCGATTCGAGTTGCCAGACACGTCGCCAACCCCTGTTCCCACACCCATTGCAGATCCCCCAGATGATTGCTGGAGTCGCTCTTGAGCCACTGCAACATTCATTGAGCCGACGCAGAGCAGGGCGGCTCCCAGTGCCAACACTTTACGCATGTGCTGCCTCCTTAAAAGTAAGTGGACCGGTTGTCCTGTAATAAGAATTCACAAGGTCACCATTAGAAGACGTTGAGTCTGGTTCCATGCTGACGCTTTCTGAATCGAGCAAGACACACTGTACATCACTGAGAAATATGCAGAAAGTAGGCTAATAGCGCGGCGCTGTCAAGAGGGTTATCGGATCGCATCAGGTTTCAGACTGGCCTCCGCCGCAATCTCTGTCCCATTAAGGTCGTTCCACAAGATGAAAGCTGAGCGGCATCCACCTCTAGCCTTCAGTCCACAACCGCACGTATGTATTCGTTGGTGCCCAGAGGGAGGGTCGAACTCCCACTCTCTTGCGAGAACCGGATTTTGAGTCCGGCGCGTCTGCCAGTTCCGCCATCCGGGCGTACCCACACTCACTGTATCAAACGGATCTGTTTCTAACATGCCGCCGTCCAAGGGTCAATCGGCAACTCTCTCCCCTTCTCCACTTCGTACGGGAGAAAACAGGTTACAGACCGTGCTCTCACCCAGTACTCCGATGCGCTGTTGACGTCATGTTCCCGCTTGTCCAAGCACATACTGCAGGACATTGAGATTCTTGTTTGGCCATCAGTGTGACCGTAACTCAGGAAGAAAGAGGGTCCATTTGACGATTCGGCAATCTGCGGTACGGTTGTGAGCGTCGATGGCTATGCATCAATCGTGAGGAAGCTCGTAGGAATCACTCATGATCAAGGAAGAATTGGATCCCGGGAAGATATTTCTTCTGCTCGACTTTCTGTCGAACGATGAGTGTGCGGCACTGATTCGTCGGAGCGAAGGGCTGACCTATGAAGTGGGAACTGTGGGTGGCGTAGTCGCCGAGGGAATCAGAAACAATGAGCGCGTCTTGGTTGACGACAAAACCCTCGCAGATACGTTGTTCCAGCGTGCCGCGCCATGGCTCCCACGGGTTGTTGAGCATCGCCACCTGGTTGGGTTCAACGAGCGTTGGCGGTTCTACCGCTATCGTCCCGGACAAACCTTCCAGCCCCATCGGGACGGATCCTATCTGTCTCTGGAGACCTACGAAAAGAGCGAGGTGACGTTTCTTATCTATTTGAACGACAGCATGGTCGGTGGAGAAACCCGATTCTTTACAGACATGGACCAGGTTGCTCGACGATGTCCCTATCTGACGGTGAAGCCGACGACAGGAGCAGCGTTGGTCTTCCTCCATTCTATTTGGCACGAAGGGGCTGTGGTCCAGAGTGGAGGGAAATATGTCTTGCGTACCGACGTGATGTATAAATTGTAGAAGGCTTCAAAATACAAAACGACGGCCTGTTCATTTCTCTCCGTTCATCCTTCGACTTATACAGACCACCTAACATCTCTCGTCCAATCAGAAGAGAGGTAGCTGACTCTACATTCTTTCCTCACGCCTGATCTGGGACGAACACATACTCCCCGGTATTCCCCCATTACGATGGACATTGCGTATGCTGGATGGACATCCGAGCGTTATGGCCTTGACTTTAATCGGACAAATGAATAGGCTCCTAGAAAATCGTTCCAAAAGGAAAACTAGGGTTCCGGCTTCCTTCCTTGTCGGATGGAGCGACTGGTCCAAGAGTTTTCGGCCTCGCTAACGAGGCTCCACGGAGGGATAAAAGCCCGGGAGATCATGTACGCAGGTACATGGCCTTTTGGGAAACAAGCCCTTCACCAGGAGACTTCGTTGTGCATCTCCACACAATCGTTTATTCCCTAACGGATCAGTCAGACCTGCTGCCGAGCCGAAGCGGTCTGTCATGGTAAGTCACGAAGTTCCGGATAGAGATTCTTCGGCTACGGCGACCCGTACCTCCGAGACACTTCACCGCAGTCTCACTCTCTGGAACAGTCTGACCATCGGTTTCGCCACCGTGTCGCCCGTAGCAGGACTCTACGCGATAATCGGTGTGCAGACGGTCGTCTCGGGTGGCGGTTGGTTTCCGGCACTGGCGCTCTGCTTGATCATGCAGTTGTTGGTCGCGACCGTGTACGCGGAGCTATCCTCACAGATTCCGATCGCGGGAGGTGCGTACAAATGGGCACGGCAGTTCGGAGGCATTACCACCGGGACTTATGCCGGAGCCATTTATGTCAGTTCCACGATCGCGATGCTCACCACGACCGCCTACACCGGTGGTGTCTGGCTGGCGATTTTCTTCGGATCAGGAGGCGGAACCGGAGTGAGCCTAGTGATCTGGGGCGCAGTATTTATGCTGGTCTGCACCCTCCTCAATCTGGTCCATGTCTCGATATTTAAGTTCCTGATTTCTCTGGGCGTCTATGCGGAAATCGTCGGGTCATTCGGTGTTGCGCTGCTGCTGTTTCTCTTTTTCCGACAGCATGAATTCTCCGAACTGTTTGCGCATCTTGGGACGGGCACCGCCCCCAGCCAGACCGCGGCGTTTCTGGCGGCGCTGGCGATTTCCGGTTGGGCGTTCATCGGCTTCGATGCCTGTTCGACCATCGCCGAAGAAACTCGTGAGCCCAAGCGGATGGTGCCTCGCGCGATCTTTTTGTCCCTCTGCATGGTGGGAAGCGTGGTGCTCTTCAACTCGGCTGCGCTCACCCTGAGCTTCAACCGTGACACCTTGCGCGAGACGAGCGCCGCGTCCGACCCCGTCACACCCGTGATCGTGGACAACTTTGGGGCCTGGGCGGAAACTCCCTTTCTGGCAATCGTCATGATCGCATTTCTAGCTTGCGGGGCGTCGATGGTGCAATACACATCCCGCATTGTATTTTCCATGGCTCGCGAAGGCAGTATGCCGGCCGTCCTCAGTCGGGTCACCGCCGCCGGCGCTCCGCACAATGCCGTGCTGTTTACGGTGCTGCTGGCCACCCTCGGATTACTCTTTGGACTCAACGATGAAGCGGTCGCCACGGTCCTGGCATTCGGGACGGGCGGGTTGTACGCCATGTTTGCGATGACCACGGGAGTTGGACTCTACGCCCGTCTCACAGGGAGCTGGGATCCATCATTGGGTGAATTGAAGCTGGGTGCCTGGGGATTACTGATCAATACGGCAGCGTTTCTCTGGTCAGTATTTGAATTCATCAATATCGCCTGGCCGCGCCCTTACGCTGTATCGCCCGACGCCCCCTGGTGGCAGTTGTGGGCCGTCCCGCTGGTCCTCGGCAGTATCTTGGGGATGACCACGTTGTATGTACTCATCGGCAAAACGACAAGGGGCGACTTATTGGTACATCCGAGAGAGTCAGAACCGACTCAAAAATGAACAGCAGTCGGTTTCGCGTCGCAACAGGGGGGGGGTTCAAACAGAGTCATAGATCTATCTTCCAGAAAGGAGTTCGTGATGGCAAAAAGAAAATACCAAGGCAAGGTTCCCCTGCATGACAACTACGGGCCGGAGGCGAAGTTCGCAGTCGAAGCGGAGGCGCTGCTGCCGACTACGAAATATGAAGAAGAAATCGCCCGAGGCCTTGAACTAGGTCTGCAGGGCGCCGATTCGATCAAGGATCGCCGCATTCCCACGTTCAGCCGCGGGGAACTGCCGCACTTCGCCGGCATCAACACCTTTATCAAGGCCCCGTATGTCGAAGACGTTCGCAAGTGCGGCCAGTACGACGTAGCGATTCTTGGCGCGCCGTTCGATGGCGGGACGACCTATCGCGCCGGCACCAGGTTCGGGCCTCAGGGAATTCGTAAAATTTCGGCGTTATACGGGACGTACAGCTTCGAGCTCGGCGTGGATCTGCGGGAATCCGTATCCATCTGCGATGTCGGCGACGTCTTTACGATTCCCGGCAATATCGAAAAGACCTTCGATCAAGTCAGTAAGGGGGTCGGACATGTCTATGCCAGCGGCGCGTTTCCCGTCGTGCTCGGCGGAGACCACTCCCTGGGTTTTGCGACCGTGCGGGGTGTGGCTCAGAATATGAACGGCAAGAAGCTCGGCATCCTGCACTTCGACCGGCATGTGGACACGCAGGAGACCGATCTCGATGAACGCATGCACACCACGCCCTGGTTTCACGCAACCAATATCACCAACGTGCCGGCAAAGAATCTCGTCCAGATCGGCATCGGTGGCTGGCAAGCACCACGGCCCGGTGTGAAGTCCGGCCGTGAACGGCAGACCAGCATCATGACCGTGACCGACTGTGTGGAAATGGGCATTGAGAATGCCGCGAAGCAGGCACTCGAAGTGGCCTTTGATGGTGTGGATGCCGTGTGGTTGAGCTTCGATGTCGATTGTTTGGATGCGGCGTTCGTGCCAGGCACGGGGTGGCCGGAGCCGGGGGGGTTTCTCCCGCGGGAAGTGCTGAAGTTTCTCCAGATCATCGCAGACACGAAACCGTTGGCGGGGATGGAAATCGTCGAGTGTTCGCCACCCTACGATGCGGCGGAAATCACGAGCCTGATGGCCACCCGAGTGATTTGCGATGTGCTGGCCTGCCAGGTGCGCTCCGGCCACCTCGCCAATCGGAAGAAACGTTAAGAGGTATCGATCTCAGGAAAACCAAGATACAGATTGAAGGGCTTGTTCGCATGTCTTGTTGGTGTTGTGTTTTTTCGCGGGGGCCGCGGCCGGCGCATGTCGCACACGTCGGCATGGTCCAGCCGGGCGCGCCGCCGCCCGTAGAGCCAGGTGAAGGGTTCGTGCAGGAGCGCATCACTCGTCAGGCGGGTCATGAGACTCATATCTCCTGACTACATGATGGCCGATGATCCGGCTAGGCGCGAGCGCCGAGTCACTCATCTACGCAGAACACCACTGTCGAGGCGTGGAGCTCCACCTCAGCTATCAGGTCAGGAGAAACTCAAACTATTTTTCATGAGGCCATCTCTGCTAGAATGATGCCTGATATATAGTTGTTTTTGTCGACGATGTCATCAGAGAGCACGTTCAAAAAAGGAGTATGACCGATATGGCAGAGGTGGCATGTGTGACATGTGGTCAAACTGGTGAAGTCATCACCGCTCCCCTGTTTCTCGGCAAGCTTGAGGCGGAAGTGAAAAGTAAAGTCTGCCTCGGCTGCTGGAAAAAGTGGGAAGGCATGCGTGTGATGGTGATCAACGAATATCAGGTGAATCTCGGCGATGAGAGCGGCCGTGAGCTCGTGCGCAAACAGATGAAGGCGTTTCTGAAGATCGGTGAGGCGGTTGATTCGTCAAAAGTTGCGGAGAACTATCGGCCAACCGGTGGCTGACCGTCGCAGTTTATCTTGAGTGTTGTAGGGACCAGACTCAACTTTTCTCCTGCGTTGTCGCCGACTTCGTTGACATGGCCAATCTGAAAATGGTACGGTGCACCGTTATGTGCTTTGTGCCCGTGAGAACAATTAAGGATACAGATGATTACGCAGATGCAGGTCAAAGGGTTGATGTTTGACCCCTACAACAATGCGTATATCGTCATTTTGCGGGACGACGATCAGGTTGAGATGCTCCCCATTTGGGTCGGCAAAGCGGAAGCCAGTTCGATCAGTCTGGCGCTGGAAAAAGTGGCTCCTCCTCGTCCCATGACGCATGACTTCATGAAAGCCTATTTGGATGCGTTTGATGCCAAAGTGATCAGCGTGGTCATCACCGATTTGAGCGAGAATACCTACTTTGCCAAGATTCATCTGATGTACGGCGATTCTGAGTATGCCGTAGATTCGCGTCCGAGTGATGCCATTGCGCTGGCGTTACGCACCCAGGCTCCGATTTTTGCCAGTGAGTCGGTGATTCGCAAGCAAAGCTCCGAAGAGCTGGGTCAGTGGTTGGAAAATCTGAAGCCGGAAGACTTTGGCAAGCTCGATTCCTGAGCGAGGTTGATTCTGATATGGACGGTGGCTCACCGCAAGACTCCGGACCCTTGATCCAGCTTCTGGTTGATCGTGTGGTCGAGGACCCTGCCACGGATACGAGGATCGTGGTGCTGGCTCGAAAAGACGGTAACCTCGAACACTTCATGGTGTGGGTCGGTGCGTCCGAAGGGGAAGCGATCAAGCGAGCCTTGGATACGTCGCTCACTGCACGACCAATGAGCCATGATCTCATCAAGAGTTGCGGCGAGCATCTTGGGATTACCACCGAACGTGTGGTCCTGACCGACGTGAAGAGCAGTACATACTATGCGACGGTCTTCCTTGAAAACAAAGGAGTGACCCGTACCCTTGATGCGCGTCCCAGCGATGCGATTGCCTTGGCCCTTCGCTGTCAGGCTCCCATCTATGTCACGCAGGATGTATGGCAGAGGCGAAGCGGGCAACAGTTGGACGCATGGCTGTCGAAGTTGGAAACGAAGAATATCGGTGCACAGGAAGTCTAAGTCCTTTAACGTCGGCTGAAAAGAGCCGCAGTGGAGAAAGAAGAAGATGATGACGACGTACTTTGAGAATCCGATTCATGTGAAAGAAACCTGGCATCTTGTGGATGCCGACGGTAAGACCTTGGGGCGCTTGGCTGCCAGAGTTGCGGGTGTGTTACGAGGGAAGCATCGTCCGACATTCACCCCAAACGTCGATATCGGCGACCATGTGGTCATTGTGAATGCGGAAAAAATTCAATTGACCGGCGGGAAATTGGACAAGAAGCTCTACCATCGTCACACCGGATATCCCGGTGGCTTGAAAACCGCTTCGGCCAAACATGTCTTCCAGAAGGATCCGACGCAGCTCTTGATCACGGCGATTGAAGGGATGCTTCCGAAGACACCACTCGGCAATGGGATGGCCAAGAAGCTTCGTGTCTATGCGGGGCCGAATCATCCCCATCAGGCACAACGACCGCAACCGATTTCACTCTAACGAGTTCATGACCCCAACGAGAAGGAGATCAGTCGCATGGCAGTAGTGACACAGTATGCAACGGGACGGAGGAAGTGTGCGGTGGCGCGAGCCTGGGTGACAGGGACCGCAGGCGACATTACCGTGAATGAGAAGCCGTTGGAGCAGGCGTTTCCTCGGTTAACTCTTCGACAGATCATTCAGCTCCCGCTTGAAATGGCAGGCCTGATGGGGAAGTATTCGATCAGCGCAACCGTCTACGGCGGTGGCCCGACGGGACAAGCGGGTGCGTTGCGCCATGCGATCGCACGGGCGCTCGTGGCCATGACACCGTCGACCCGCGGCCCTTTGAAAAAGGAAGGACTGCTCACCCGTGACTCGCGAGTGAAGGAACGAAAGAAGTACGGACAAAAGGGCGCACGCAAGCGATTCCAGTACTCCAAGCGCTAGACGCAGGAGGTACCGATACCAAAAAGGGAAGGCCTCGTGCCTTCCCTTTTTTATGTGGTCGATCTGGACTCTCTATTCGATGAAAGATGATGTTCAGTTTAGTAGGTTGTGGAAAGCTGCGGCACTTACGGAATAGGAATATGAGGATGCTCAAAAGGGCCGTCCAGCAAGACCGCAGTGAGCGAAAAGGTGAGGTGTACGCTTCGGTACGTTGAGCCTTTGAGCGATGCGAGAGCGCCGCTGGATGACTTTTTCAGCATCCTGCTTGAGGTTGATTGATGGGGCAGAAGTTTCGAGTTGCCATTGCGGGAGCAAGTGGATATGCCGGTGCGGAATTGGTGCGTCTGGCTTCGGCTCATCCCCATTTCACGATCACCGCAGTGACCTCTGAGAAGTCTGCGGGACAATCGATAGCGTCCGTGTTCCCCAGTCTCAAAGGGATCGTGGATCACCGGTTTGAAGCACTGGCACCGGAAGCTTTAGCAGATCGGGCTGATGCGGTTTTTCTTGCTCTTCCGCATACCAAGTCTCAGGATCCGGTTGCCATTTGCATCAAGGCCGGTAAGTTTGTCGTGGATCTCAGTGCGGACTATCGTTTGAAGGATGTGTGTACCTATGAGCGATGGTATCAGACTACGCATACCCATCCACAGCTCCTCAAGGACGCGGTCTACGGTCTACCGGAACTCCACCGGCGCGCCATTGCACAGGCGAAACTCGTCGCGTCTCCCGGTTGTTATCCCACGGCTGCCATTCTTCAATTGGCGCCGCTCTTTGCCAAGGGGCTTGTGCAGCCGGAGACGATCGTCATTGACGCCAAATCCGGGGTGTCGGGAGCGGGACGGAGTCCGGCCCTCCCCTATCATTTCCCTGAAGCGCACGAGTCTCTGGAGCCCTACAAGATCGGACAACATCGTCATACGCCGGAGATCGAGCAGGAGCTTTCTGCTTTACGTGACCAAGTCGGTCCGGTGACCGTAACATTCACGCCGCACCTTGTCCCGATGAATCGGGGAATATTGAGTACAGCCTATTGCCGGCTGACTAAAGCGATGCCCCTCGCGGACCTGCGAGACTTGTACCGAGAGTTTTATAAGAGCGAACGCTTTGTTCGGCTGTGCGATGAGATCGTGCCGAATCCCCGCTACATCAAGGGGACAAACTACTGCGATGTCGGCGTATACGCAGATGCACGGGCCGGATGGGTCGTGACTGTGGCAGCCGTCGATAATCTTGTCAAAGGAGCCGCTGGTCAAGCCATTCAAGCAATGAATCTCATGTTGGGTCTTCCCGAGGAGACCGGCCTGACGGCCCCTGGTAGCTATCCATAAGCCTATTATCTTTCGCGATCTCAGTCCGGACCGGTCACCCTCACGGAACCCCGTTGTATGAAAGCAAAACAGACAGGCATTACTGCCCCGCAAGGATTTCAAGCGGCCGGTATCCATTGTGGAATTAAGAAACCCGGACTCCTCGATCTTGCGCTGTGTGTGTCTGATGTGAGCGGACCGATTGCCGGAGTCTTTACGAAAAATCGTGTCGCCGCCGCTCCCGTCCTTCTTGATCGTCGGCATCTTCGGCACCGTTGCGGGCGTGCGATCGTCGTGAATAGCGGGAATGCCAACGCCTGCACGGGAGCCCAGGGGTTGGTCTCAGCCGCGACAATGGCCAGGACGGTTGCTCAACAGCTCTCAATCCCTGTCCATCAAGTTTTTGTAGGATCGACGGGTGTGATCGGACGCACACTCCCCATTGACCGGATCACGACAGCAATTCCAGCATTATTTTCACGTCTCAGTGTGCAGGGTGGTGCTCAAGCTGCTCGGGCCATCATGACCACGGACTTGAGGCCCAAGACCGTCTCAGTGCAAGCAAGAATCGGCGGTCGCATGATCACGATCGGAGGGATGGCCAAAGGATCGGGCATGATCCATCCCGATATGGCCACGATGCTCGCGTATTTTACGACCGATGCAGCAATCACCCCACATGCTCTGCAACAGGCCTTGAAGGCTGCAGTCGACCAATCATTCAACTGCATCACCGTTGATGGGGACACCAGCACGAACGATACCGTCCTGTGCTTGGCGAACGGTGTTGCAAGGAATCGGGTCATCGAACCACACAGCCGTGCTTCGCGCGATTTTGAGTACCTCCTGACCGAGGCTGCACAGACCTTGGCCTTACTCATCTGCCGTGATGGAGAAGGCGTGACGAAGATCGTCAAGGTACTGATTGAAGGAGCCAAGACGGTCGCTGACGCAAAGCGCGTTGCGGCAACCATTGCAACGTCCAATCTGGTGAAAACCGCTCTCTTTGGGGAGGATGCCAATTGGGGAAGAGTCATGGCGGCCATCGGACGATCAGGCGTTGCGATCAATCCGGCTAAGGTGACCGTCAGGTTCGACGACATACAGATGGTCACACAGGGTATCGGAATGGGGCTCGATGCTGAGCGCAAGATCGCACAGGTCTTCAAGCGGAAAGAGTTTACCATTGCGGTCCATCTTGGCCTGGGTACGGCATGCGCCCATATGTGGACCACGGATCTTTCGTACGATTATGTACGCATCAATGCAAGTTATCGATCCTAGCCCGTGAAGACCGTTTGTCGCTTGAAACCTCGTTGTGACTATGGTAGCGTCGCCGATCGATATCTGACAGGGGTCGTGTTCACAGAAGGAGAACCGGCCGATTATTCAATTCAATAACAGCGCGTTGTTCGCTGTGTGGCTTGTGAATAAGGGAAGGAATTCCCTCGCCCGTTATACGGGTGCTCTGCGAGCCTGGAGGAAGGTGACGGCATGGGGGTAGTGGCAATCAAGGAATTGTTGGAAGCCGGTGTGCATTTCGGACATCAGACCAATCGCTGGAATCCCAAGATGAAGAAGTTTCTCTTTGGTGAACGCAGCGGTATTTATATCATCGACTTACAACAGACCCTCACACGAATGGAACAGGCCTATACCTTCGTTAGAGATCTCGTTGCAGGCGGCGACTCCATCCTCTTCGTCGGGACAAAACGACAGGCTGCAGAAATTCTTGAAGAGGAAGCGAAACGGGCCAATATGTACTTCATCAATCAACGGTGGTTGGGAGGGATGTTGACCAATTTCCAGACCATTCGCCGCAGTATCGATAAAATGAAGAAAATGGAGACGACCTTGCTCAACCCAAGCGAGCATGGTCTGAAAAAGAAAGAAATCCTTCTCATGCAGAAGGATATCGCCAAACTCCAAAAGTACTTGTCCGGCATTAAGAATATGCGCGGTCTCCCAGGAGCCGTCTTTGTCCTCGATACGAGAATTGAAAAGATTGCCGTTCAAGAAGCGACGCGTCTTGATATCCCGGTCATTGCGATTCTGGACAGCAACTGCGACCCGGATCACATTACCTATCCCATTCCGGGGAATGATGATGCAATCCGTTCCATCAAGCTGATCACGTCAAAAATTGCCGATGCCTGCATTGAAGGTGCCCACCTGAAAGCACAGCGCGAGGAGGCGGAGTTCCAATCAACGCCTTCCTCCTCCGGAGAGAAGAAGCCGGTGGTGCGTTCTGAAGGCGTTGCGATATCATAAGCCTCGTGCAGAGCGGTTCATCAATGCTTTTATTTTCAACGCCTATGTGAAGGAAGAATGAATCATGGCAGGATCCAGTCAGTTCGTGAAGGAACTTCGTGAGAAAACCGGGGCCGGCATTCTTGATTGTCAGAAAGCCCTCACCGAGAACGATAATGATATCGAGAAAGCCATCGACTATTTGCGGCAGAAGGGTTTGGCGGCAGCCGCGAAGAAAGCCGGGCGAGAGACCAATCAAGGTCTTATTCATTCATACATCCATATGGGTGGAAAGATCGGCGTCTTGATCGAAGTGAACTGCGAAACGGATTTCGTGGCTCGCAATGAGGAGTTCAAGGCTTTCGTCAACGATCTGGCCCTACAGATCGCCGCTGCGAAACCTAACTTTGTCAAGCGCGAAGATGTTCCCGCCGACATGGCTGAGAAAGAGAAAGTGATCTACGAGGGGCAGGCAAAAGAAATGGGCAAGCCTCCGGCCGCGTGGCCCAAGATCGTCGAAGGAAAGTTGGAAAAGTTCTATCAAGAAAATTGTTTGATGGAGCAGTCATTCATCAAGGATCCGGCCGTAACCGTCAAGGATTTACTTGCTCAAAAGATTTCGAAGATCGGTGAAAATATGAACATTCGCCGATTCACCCGCTATCAGTTAGGCGAAGTATGAGCTCTGCCAAATACCGACGCCTCCTTCTTAAAGTCAGCGGGGAGATGTTGGCTGGTGAGCAAGGGTACGGTATCCAACCCTCGATTCTGGAAACACTTGCAGCAGAGATCGCCTCGGTCGTGGCCCTTGAAGTTCAGGTGGCTATTGTCATAGGAGGCGGAAATATTTTTCGAGGAATCGCCGCAAGTGCGGCCGGTATGGAGCGGGCGTCCGCCGATTATATGGGGATGCTGGCGACCGTGCTCAATGCTTTGGCGCTTCAAAATGCATTGGAACGCATTGGAATCATTACCCGAGTTCAATCTGCCATTGAAATGCGCCAACTGGCGGAAGGCTACATTCGGCGACGGGCTATCCGCCACCTCGAAAAGAACCGAGTGGTTATTTTTGCCGGTGGCACCGGAAATCCCTACTTCTCAACGGATACGGCAGCTGTTCTTCGAGCCATGGAAATCAGTGCGCAGGTCATCATGAAGGGCACTAAAGTTGACGGGATTTATGACGCAGATCCGGTCAGTCATCCCACGGCAAAGAAGTATGATCAGATTTCCTTTCTCTCTATTTTGAATCAGAATCTCAAAGTGATGGATTCGACGGCCATCAGTCTGTGTATGGATAATAAACTGCCGCTCACCGTCTTCAACCTCAAGGTACCCGGTAACTTCAAACGAGTGGCTTTGGGTGAGCCGATCGGGACCTCTGTCACGATCGGTAACCGCTGATCCCATTACGAGGTGTATCATGTCCAACGCTGCCCCGGTTCGCCAGGCCTTCGTCTCCCGTATGGATCAATCACTCGAGCATTTACGGAAGGATCTCTCAGGTCTGCGAACCGGGCGAGCTTCCGTCGCGCTGCTCGATGGGATTCGTGTCGATTACTACGGCACCATGACCCCGTTAAAACAGATTGCCAGTGTGTCGACCCCGGAAGCTCGATTGATTACCATCCAACCTTGGGAGCCCCAGCTGATCAAAGAGATTGAGAAAGGTATCGCGAATGCCGGTTTAGGCGTGACTCCATCCAATGACGGAAAAATTATTCGAGTTCCCCTTCCCCCATTGACTGAAGAACGGCGCAAGGAGTTGACGAAGGTTTGCAAGAAGCATGGGGAAGACGCCAAGGTTCAGATCCGGGGGTTCCGAAGAGAAGCGAACGAGGAGTTGAAGAAACTCCAAAAAGATGCGAAGCTCACCGAGGATGAACTACGAAAGGCTGAACAAGAGACCCAGAAACTCATCGAACAGTATGGACAAAAAGTTGATGACATCATCAAGAAAAAGGAACAGGAAATCATGGAAGTGTAGGGTGGCTTCCTCCTGACCCTCCTTTCCTTACATGTCGAGTACTTCGAATTTCCACCCAACCTTCGTGACCGTCGATCTGACTGCCCTAAGCCATAATCTCTCCCAGATACGAAAGTGTCTTGCTCCTGGCTGTGCCGTCATGCCTGTGATTAAGGCTAATGCCTATGGGCATGGCGCCATCGAAACCGCACAGGCGTTTATTCGGCAGAACCTGGGGCATCTTGCGGTCTTTTCAATCGAGGAAGCGATTGCACTGCGCCAAGCAGGAATTACTGTGTCGATCGTTGTGCTTGGACCATTCTTTCCTCGACAGGTTGAGGACCTCATTGTCCACCGGCTTACTCCGGTGGTGAGTGATCGTTCCATGCTCGAGGTGATGGCGCACGCCACTCGTGCACGGCCCACTCCCTACCCGATTCATCTCAAAGTCGAGACTGGTATGAATCGGCTGGGTCTGACGCAGGAAGATCTTGAAACTCTGTTCACTACGCACGCGTTTCCTTCTTCGCTGCACCTCGAAGGGTTCATGTCGCATCTGGCTGATAGTGACGGTGAGGTACAAGATATCACTGAAGCACAGATCTCCCGATTCAACCGAGCCTTGAACGTCTCCCGTGGTGGAGGATATGAGGTTCCACTGGTTCATCTGTCGAATAGCGCGAGCATCATCCGATTTCCATCGGCTCACTATACGATGGTCCGTCCCGGCATCATGCTATACGGCTACCACACGCTTCCAAGTACGATATCGGTGCCTGATTTGCAGCCAGCCCTCTCGCTCACGACCTGCATCGCGCAACTCCGTCGTATTCAGCCCGGTGACCGTGTGAGTTATAACGGAACCTTCATTGCACGGAGATCCACACGCATCGCCGTGCTTCCGATCGGGTATGCTGACGGATTAAGCCGACGTCTCTCGAATCGAGGAGTCGTCCTCATTCGCGGGCAGCGTGTGCCGATCGTCGGACTGGTATGCATGGACATGGTGATGGTAGACGTCACCACCATCCCTGAGGCGATGATTGGTGACGAGGTCGTTGTGATCGGGCAGCAAGGAAGAGAGACGATTACAGCGAAAGATATCGCCGAGTGGACAGGAACGATCCCGTACGAAGTCCTCTGTGCGATCAGTCCAAGAGTTCCAAGACGCTATCGGCACTCTTCATGAGGAGGGACCGCTCTCAGCAGAGCGATGGTTCGCTGTCTGACGAAACGGATCATCGGGTTGAACCAAAAAACGATGTTTAAAAACTCACCCGGACAGACAGACCTCCAGCGTGCAGAGTGGTATCGTAGCGTCCATTGACTGGCGCACGAATTCCTGAAACCCCTGAAATGGTCCGTGGCTCGTAGAGGAACGCTTGGTAGAACAGATCCACGCCGACAAGTTTTGGTTTGAGCGGCCCTACTCCAAGGCTTCCGCATGGTATGAGGCCTAGAAAGGAACCGTTCTCCCGACAGATCAATCCGATCCCGCTTGAAATGACATGGAGATCTGCAGAGGGGACACCAGGATTGAAGGTGAGATCCGGTACTTGCGTTTGCTGGTTTGTGTACCCACCTCGCACTGAAACCTCCCATCCCGGAAATCGTTCGAGTTGGAGCCATCTATGCTCCGTTCCAACCAGAATGGTATAGGTGCTTTTCCAGTTTTGTGGCTGTGGAATAGTGAATCCATTTGCGAGATGGATATCAAGATTTCTGACGGATTTCCAGCCGACATAGTCCACGTTCAACTCCACTTTCCACTCGCGTTCCGGATTCCGGATCGGCCAGAGCGCAATGCCCCCTGTGATGACCTGGGGTAACACCAACGTGGTCGTTGCGTCTTGGATCTTGACGCCATTGGCTGAAAAAGCCCCATCCAAGTGGAGGGTGGCCTGGCTTCTATAGACCACGGCGAGATTTGCGATCGGCTGTCCTGAGCCATTGCGAAGCGCAGTATACAATCCTCCGACATTGAATCCAGCCGCAGTGTCCTTGCCGTTGAACTCGAGCTTGCCTCCGGCCGGTACCAACCCACCGGGGGAAATCGATTGCAGTTCTGCATGTCCTTCGCCGAAAAAGCTTGCAAAGGTATAAATATCGGCCCCGACGCCGATGGAGAGATCCTGCGTTAACTGATAGGCAATCGTGGGTTTGATATCAAATAAAGGCAGCGCCGTAAATGTGGTGATCGTTCGAAGGGGACTGTTGTCCGGCCATCGCATCACCGACCCGAACGGTGTGGTGATTCCGATTCCAACTGTCACGTTCCCAAGCGAAGAAAGCCCCAGGTCTTGGAGATTTGCCGTAAGGTAGCCATGACCGGGGCCAGGCCAGGCAACCGTCCCATCATGGTCACCGGTGGCGGTGACTCCGCTTGGACTCCGAAAGTCGGTGGCCCCTCCCACCAGACTCAGCCCACCCATCAGTTGAACTCCCCGGAGTTGTGTCATGCCGGCTGGGTTGTAATGAAGCGCTGAAGGATTGTCCGCTTGCGCAGCAAAGGCGTTGCCCATCCCTGAAGCGGCAGCCCCCTGCCCATAGACGCGAGGAACCTGGGCTGAGACCGGTGCCGTAATACCGACAATGACCGTGAGCGCGAGAAGCATCAGCACCCGTCTCATACCGCTCTGAGCGTCAAGCACAATAGATCGCCCTCCTTCCTCTCACAAGGCCTTCCGATACGGCCTCATGTTTTCCAGGATCTCGTCTCAAGCAGGGCCAAACCACCGATCCATCATTTGTTGGAGCTGGTGGGTGTCGAATGGTTTGAGCACATAGGCCTGAGCCCCTAACCCAATGGCCTTCATCGCGAGTTCTTGCGATCCGGATGCCGTAATCATAAGAATCGGCAGGCGTTGGTTCGTCATGCGCACCCACCGTAGCACTTCCAGACCATCAATCTGGCCGATCCCGATATCAAGAATCATCCCGTCGAACTCGCGTGATTGGAGTACGGACAACGCCTGCCGGCCATCGAGTGCAGAACAAGGCAGGTAGCCTCCGGCTTTCAATCGATCATGAAGCAGTTGCTGAATATCTGGATCATCATCGACCACGAGGATATGCCGACCGGTCGTCTGCGGATCTGGGCGATGCGGTGTGGTCGCTGAATGGACGGGAATGGTAAAGGAAAGTTCCGCTCCACCCTCCGGACGGTTGCGTACCGACACCTCCCCTCCTTGGAGTTCGACCAATGTTTTGACGATGGATAACCCCAAGCCTAATCCTTTGGGACCAGTACGATGACCTTGCTGAATTCGAAAAAACGGATCGAAAATCTTATCGAGGCATTCCGGAGGAATACCTGGCCCTGTATCGCGAACCAGCACAGTGGCTGTTCGGCGATTCGGCATCGCGCAGATCACGGTGATCGTGCCGCCTGAAGGCGTGAATTTGATGGAGTTTTGGACAAGATTGACCACGGTCTGAATCAGCCGATCTCGATCCGCCCAGACGACGACCTTGGTGTCGGCGCTGTAGAATTCCAGCGTCTGTTGTTTCGCATGCGCCAATGGCTTGAGTTGTTCCAACACATCAGCAAGACAAGGTTCAAGCTCCATGTCGGCGGGATGCACTTCTAACCGTCCTGTCTCGATCCTCGTACGATCAAGGAGATCTTCGATCATGCGGACCAGACGGTCTGAGTTTTCCGACATCCGCACAAGATATCGCTGTTGCTTCTCATTCAAGGGCCCAGTCAGTCCATCCAACAAATTCTGAATGAATCCCTTGATCGAGGTCAGCGGGGTTCTCAGTTCATGAGATACGTGGGAAAGGAACTGAGCCCGCAACCGATCGGCTTGCTCAAGCGCTTCGGTACGCTCTTTAACTTTGACCTCTAATCCTTCATTCCACTCTTCAATTTGTTGGTAGGCGGACGCATTGTCGAGCGCGATGGACACCTGACTCGCAACCGTCGTCATCAATTCAAGATCGTCTTCCGTAACGGTTTGATTGTGTGAGCGATCCACTGTCAGCATTCCCCAGATGCGGTCCTTCGTTTTGATGGGAACTACGACTAACGCTTTTGTTTTACTCAACTCAGCCAAGCGTTGATTCAGAGGATGGAGACGATGCCGAATCAGCTCAATATCTTTCACGAGCAGTGGTTGGCCTTGCAGAACGACTGTTCCTTCAGGACTATCCGGATCGGTGATCGAAATCCGACAGGATTGGGCGAATGTCTCTACCTCCGGTGGCCCACCGATGAGTCGAATATGCTGGACGGTCTGGTCACCTGGATCAAACATGGAGACCATGGCGCTATTATAGTTGAGCTCATGCGTCAAGGCCTCTAAGACCTGATGGAGCAATGTATCTCGTTCAAATGTCGAGCCGAAGGACAGTCCGGCTCGATGCAGTGCCGTCAGTTGAGCCACTTTTCGTCGCAACTCCACCCGCATCTGTTCTTGTTCCAAATAGGCTTCGCGCAACTCTTCATGACGCGACTCGACAAACGTAATTTGTTCCTGAATCAGCGCCTCGCGCCGTTCACTCTCTCGCAGAAGCCGTCGATTGACCAAGATGCCGATAATGAGGAGTGGACACAGTCCGACTAACAAGACCTCGCCGAGGCTCACCATCGGATTGACGATGCCCACCCCTGCCATAAGAATAAGCCCCACCAAACCACCCCAGAGGAACCATGTGAAATGTTGCTGAGCAGACGTTCGAGGTTCTACCTGCAGGGGGGCTGTCGTGAGGAGACCAGCTTGCGCGCTGTCTGTTTTGGAGAATGCCTCCTGATTCGGCAGGAGCGGTCGAGCTTGTTCTAAGGGGGATGTCCTACGCCAGAAGCGTTTGCCGTACCCTCGTTCTTCCTGCCACCGAATGGTCCACTGGCACCAGGCATCGTCATTTCCGATACAAGAAGTTTCAATCGTCTCGGCTTGAGAGAGACCATGAATTCGACTGGCCATCGCGATCATGATGCCCTGCGCAGACTGGCACACAAGACACGCACACCGTCTCCGATAAGGACCAAATTGACGAAGCGTTCGATCCGTAAACCGCATCGCCACCACGGCAGTGGTGCTTGTGACCTCTACCACTCGGAATTCGGCGGAACCAGAGGTGAATTTGTTCCCAAAGTAGGGAAACATGGTGAAGATCTGCGAGATCGAGAAGGGGCGAGTCAGCGCGAGCATGATGGGAGAGATCTTTTCCGCACCGGCCTTGAAGGCGAAGCGCGGGTCGCCGGATATGCGCTCACAGAACTCGTAGAGATAGCTGGTAAATTCGTACGAATAACTATTCCAGGGGTTCCTTAAAAATTCGGGCGTCACATGATAGACAGGGTCTTTGATGCGATCATTCAACAGCTGGCATAAGTCCTCCACGGCCTCCTTCCCGGCCGGCTCTCCCCTCTGAGCGGTGATCAATTTCTCCAAAAACACAGTGACCGCCCGAATGCTGACTCCACTGAGATCCCTGATCGTATGCCCCTGCTCATCCAACCCGAATGGACGAAACACCATGGCACTCTGTTCAAGAATGGTCCGCTCTTTGGGGAACAGTTCAACTGTGGGGAGGGATTTGGCTTCGGCGCTGTCGAGCGTACTGCTTATCATGGTGTCATCTCCTCACCGGACGGTGACCCCACCAAGCAGCGGTGTGCTCGCTTTAGTCGAACGCCCATGAACATGGGTCGTGCCTTCATTAACAGCACCGTTGGCTACCAGGCTGTAACACTCCTCATTGGAGACTTGGTGCTCTCCTTACTTCTTCATCAACATAGTTGATGAACAGACCAAGATCCTTTGTCCACAAGGTGCTCCGACGAGCGAGTCACTGGCTTGCCTGAGAGGACAATTTTCCTACCGGAATAGCACGTATGGCTGGGCGAGTATATCGACGCCCCCTATGCTTTGCAATACGAAGGGCACGCCCCTCACATCCGTAGGGCAACACCGATCAAAAGATGGGGAACTCGGGGAGGGAATTAGTGGAAGAGCAGGCACGGATCTGTGATGACCGATACCGACCGGCCGAGTGAAAGAGAGTATGATCGCCTACTGTCTGACCGACCGCTTGAGCTTTTTTTCAACACTAGCGACTTTGCTCTTGAGCCGGCCGGAATGCCCTTTTCGGTAATCGACTTTGATCGTGCAGGAAATACGGTTGCAATCCTTCTTCATCCGTTTATAGCATTGCTGTACCACCGAAAAGACTTGTTCCCAGTCCCCTTCTAAAACGGTCCCCATGGGGTTTAATCGATAGGCGACTCCGCTCTTATCAATGATGTCCAGAGATCGAGCTACATACTTCCCGACACTTTCACCCTTACCTAACGGCGACATACTGAATTCCAGCAATACCATCGGAACTCCTTATTGTGATTCCGCGCTGGTGCCAGATGGCACACTCGCCACGGATTCCGCCCGTCGTTCAGACCATACGGCGGGATATCGTACCTTGCCAAGGAATCGAAAGCCATCCAGAGCTTCCCGAAGGAGTGCCCGTCGTTTGTCGGCATCCGGCTCATTCGCTTTGGCCTGTTCTCGTAGTTGTCCCAACCACTCGACGAATTCCACAAATTCAGCATCGAGGATCCGTTCCAGATCCTCTTTCATGAAACCAGAAAGGGCCGGAGCGACACCGCTTGAGCTAACAGCCACGCGGACATGCCCTGCCGCCACCACAGCCGGCATCGTGACACTACTGGCTTCCGGATAGTCGACCGACCAGAGCAACACCCGCTTGTCTCGGGCTTTTGCAAAGAGCATCTGCGCGAAATCCCGGTCGCCTCGAATGGTGTTCAGGATGAGAATGACATGATCCAGATCGGTCTCACGAAAATGACGTCCTCGATGAATGATCTTTCCGGATGCCGCCAACTGGCGGAGCGGTTCGTTTAGTGTCGGGCTGAGTACCGTGATCCGCGCACCGGACGCGAGCAGACGTTCTGATTTTTCAGAGGCCTCCTCATCACCGCCAATGACCAGAACCGGCCAACCTTTCACATCCAACACCAAGGGAAAACCAGGATTGGCAACCATCATTCCAACTCCCATGAGAATAGAAGCCTAGTATCGGAGAAGAGCGGTGTCGCATGCAAGTGGGAATTCACAGCCCCCATCTCCACTATTGAGTGTGGGATGTCTATAATATCGGAAATTCAGAGAGATACACGAATGAGAACGAGGGCCTTCCGAATCTGGCCAGGATTTTCTCTTGAGCGGACTGAGCCGGCGGATTCTTCAACGATGGAGTAGGCGTTATGTCCCGGCTGGATCTGCATCCAATTCCAGGTTCCAATACAGATAGTCACGCCAACTTTCCGGTGTATTCCTGATGCCAATGGTGATGGTAATGACGGGATTCCAACGAGGCTTCACCGGTTTCTTTTTCAACTTCATCCCAGCCTCTTCAGGCGTGCGCCCGCTTTTCCGATTATTGCATCGCCAACAGGCCGTCACGATATTTTCCCAGGTTTTTTTCCCGCCTTTGGCGATGGGAACCACATGATCGAATGTCAGTTCTTCCGTCCGAAATTTATGGTAACAATACTGACAACAGTATCCGTCCCGGGTAAAGATGTTGATGCGGGAGAACTTGACGGCGCGATGACTGTCCTTCAATCGCACCAGTTTCAACAGCCGCATGACCGAGGGAAGTTTGATCGAGAGAGAAATTCCATGAATTTCACGATCGTAGACCTCCAGCACTTCGACTTTCCCTTGCCAGAGGAGCGCGATCGCTTTTTGCCAATGTACAACCCGTAGGGGTTCGAACGTGGAATTGAGCAGAAGGGTCATTTCCATGCAGCAACCTCATCCTCACTCGAGCTCCCGAATATGGGAAAGGCTCGTCCGATGGGCCCAGCTACATCACAGCTGTTTCTATGCCATAAGGTTGTGATGAAATCAAGTAAGGACGCTCCTATTGCGGCGTCCGTCGATGAAGGGGAAGGCATCTCGCATGGGTGAATACATAGCCGTCGCTTCCGTTTCCGAGATTCCCCCTGGCACAGGACGGACTGTGGAGGTTGCGGGAATCTGGGTCGCTGTTTTCAACCTAAACGGAACGTTTTATGCGATCGATAACGCCTGTCCGCACGCGGGTGGTCCACTCGGTGAAGGCAACGTCTGCGGCACCGACGTTGAATGTCCCTGGCACGGCTGGAAATTCAACATCGTGTCCGGAGAGCGCGTCGGTAACCCAACCTTTCAGGTGCCTCGCTGTGATGTGCGCGTCATCGACGGTCGGGTCGAGATCAGACTTCCAGCAGAGTTGCAGTTTCTTTCATCGAATTGATTTTGTTGACAGATGCCCCGATATCTGTGCCGAGTGATACTGTCCCCTCCCCTCTTCCCAAGCCCCCCAGCCGTATCGTTTCAGCTAACCGACACAAGGTCACGCAACATCACTGCGTGAACGAGGTAAGAATCCGGAACACACTGATGGGCCGAACCGAACGATCATTCAAAAAGTGAGTATGTGCACGCTCTTGCAGAATCTGACAACTTTCATTTAGTCTATATTTGGCCATTCTGCTTCTGTTCATTATTTCGCAGGCTATGGCATCCTATACTAAGGATCAGACCTAAACCATAACCACAGAGACGCTCACGCAGCTGGTCACTATCAACATCGATCACCTTCAGCCAGCTCTGAGCGGCGACAGACCGTGAAGACATACGGTTCCAGCCCATCAAAGACTCGGTCGTAATGCAGCCCATGCGATCATTCTTATTCACTGTAGTGCACTGGTGGCTGCCCATCCTGCTACTGGCAGCGAGTCTCCCTGGTCTCGCACTGGCAGAAGTGAATGATGACGACAAGGCTCAGGCCATCGTTCACATGCTTGACTATGTCGGCGTCGATTATCCTGAGTCCGTGCAGAACGGTCAGGTCGTCAAACCGGAAGAGTATGCCGAACAACGCGACTTTGCCGCCCAGGCCCTCACACTTCTCGGTCAGTTACCCGCTGTGTCTGAGCAGGATGTGTTGGTGCAGCAGGCGCGAGAACTCTTGACCCAGATCGAAGCGAAGGCGTCGGGAGAGGTGATTTCAACTCTCGCCAATCAGCTGCTCGTTCACATCATCAACTCATGGAAGCTCAGTGTGGCGCCACGTCAGGCTCCGGACCTCCGACGTAGTGAGACATTGTTTCTGCAATACTGTGCCGCCTGCCATGGCACGCAAGGAAGGGGCGATGGGCCGCTGGCCAAGGGAATGGACCCAGCTCCCCGTAACTTTCACGATGAAGCTCGGATGCGTCAGCGTAGCCTCTATGGGTTATACAACACCATCACACTTGGTGTACGTGGCACGCCAATGCGCGCCTTCGGCGAACTGTCCGAAGCCGATCGGTGGGCGTTGGCATTTTTTGCCGCCGGCCTGCGAACCGATCCTCGCTTGGTGACGAAGGGCGAAGAACTCTGGCGGCAAGAACAGGGCAAAGCAGATTTTCACACCCTCCGCACCTTCGTAACGACCACACCTGCCCAACAGGCTGTTGCCGGTTCGTCACTCGATGCCGTGCGCGCCTATCTCACGCAGCAGCCACATGCGCTGGAGGCTGGAGCGCACTCGCCGTTGAACGTTTCGCGCATGAAAGTTGAGGAGGCCGCGGTAGCATACGCCAATGGCCAGCAGGCAGACGCTCGGCGCCTTGCCGTCGCCGCCTATCTCGAGGGGGTGGAACTGATCGAGTCCGCGCTGAACAATGTCGACGCGCCGCTGCGTGCGGAAATAGAGCGTGAAATGATGGCCCTTCGGACGGCCATCGCAGATGGGGCACGCATCGAGGTCGTGACCGCGCAGACAACAAAGATCAAGACGTTACTCGATCGTGCTTCGGACAGACTCTCTGGGGGTACCGTATCGTCGAATACGGCATTCGTAAGTTCACTGTTGATCTTGCTGCGCGAAGGACTGGAGTCAATACTCATCATTTCGACCATAGTCGCCTTTGTCGTGAGGACCGGCCGACGTGACGCGCTCCCCTACATCCATCTCGGCTGGATCGGAGCCATGGCACTCGGTATCGTGACGTGGAGTCTTGCCCGCTACATGCTCAGCATTTCTGGGGCGAACCGTGAGGTAACGGAAGGCCTCACAGCCTTGCTGGCCGCGGCTATGCTCCTCTACGTGGGATGGTGGTTACACAGCCGCTCGAACGCACAGGCGTGGAACCGCTATATCCGCGAACAACTGAACAGTGCGCTGGCCACCCGGACGCTCTGGACAATGGCAGGGCTCTCATTCCTTGTCGTGTACCGAGAGTTGTTTGAGATGATTCTGTTCTATGAAACGCTCTGGTCACAGGCCGGGCCGACCGGGCATAGTGCGGTCATGTGGGGCATCGCCATAGCAGCGGTGCTGTTGGTGCTGATCGGCGGTATGATTCTTCGCTATAGCGTCCGTCTGCCCATCGGACCATTCTTCACCGTCGCCTCAAGCCTTCTGGCGGTGATGGCCGTGATTTTTGTTGGGAACGGCATCGCCGCCCTTCAAGCGGCAGGCGTCCTGGACGTGACGAATGTTCGTTTCTTCTCCTTGCCACTATTGGGTATTCACCCGACTATGCAAAGTCTTGTTCCGCAAGCTCTGATCCTCGCCTTGATCGCCGGTGGGATCTGGTCTAACCGAGAAAAAGCTGATTAGTCTGATCACCGCTGTGCGAAAGCTCCTCGGAAAGTCCATCTTCAATGACAGAGGTGCTGTCCCTGATGGATAATCTTCCCTTTCCCGCCTACCGATCTTTGCCAAGGTAGCGAGAGTGTACTCATCAAGAAGCCAGTCGAATTCTTCTTCTCCAAGGGGCCTCAAGGGCCGGACACGTTGCTCTGCAACCGGCTCAAGCGCAGGCTAGGACGGAGGGGGGAACGGTGGAGTCGACTGTGGATCGGAGTCCGGTGCTTTGGGAGTGACACCATCAGCCGGTAAGGAGGCAGCATTCACCTTCTTGAGATCGAGATGGGCGTGCCAAATAAACTCCCGTTCAAACCATTGGCCGCGCACACTCTGATCGCGGAGCTGGACACGAATTTCATAGATATGCCCTTCGACTTGTTTGACACGCCATTCGCCGAGCCGTACGCCCTGCCCACGCTCTTTCATACTCCGAACGTGCTCGTTCATGGCTTCAAGAATCGAGGGGAACCCGATGGCCGGATGGTGCTGTACGAGGGCCAAGGCTTCAACCTCTTGGGTCGTTCTCGACGGAGCCGTCGATGGCAGCGACGTCCACACATAGTACATCCCACCGAGCAATAACACGGCAACAACGGCGTAATGGATGATGTGAGTGCCGAACGATCGTAATGAAGTCACGCTACCAGTCATATGTATAGAGCCTCACGGCTTGATCCATCCTCCGTAGCAGACGACTGCGGAGGACGGGCAGCCGTGGTCCCTCTTGTGTCTTCGGAGGACACCCACTGTGCATTCCTCCACAACGTCTCAGCTGTGGCTTCCTGTCTTGGTGGGTGAAGTGCCGTACCGGAAAATCCTTCGCCGCCCTGCATCTTAGGAAGATCCGGAATGTTCTGTCAATCCAACCAGAGTGCGGACCGCAGCTTGTCTGATCAAAAGCCGATGTGTTACAAGTACGCTTAGGTTTCACCAGAGCGCAGACAGCCTGAGTGGAGGATATGAAGTTCTTTTTGTACGGTGATCTCCTCAATCCGTCACAGCTCCAGCGGCGAGCTCCAGAACATCAATTTCTGTACCGTGCCACTCTGTTGGATCACACCGTCAAGTTTTGTCGATGGTCATCCCAATGGCGATGCGGACTCGCGAGCATCGTTCCCTCACAGGGTGAACAAGCTTGGGGCGGCGTGTTCGAGTTAACGGATGAAGATGTGAACAGTATGGATCAGTTTGAGCAGGATGTCCCGCAGGGAGCTTACCGTCATCTACAGGTGACAGTCTTGACCGAGACCGGAGAAAAGGAGCTGGTCACCACCTATGCCGCCAACCCCATCGGGAAATTCAAACCAAAGGATCACTACCTGGATTGGGTGCTCAAAGGGCTTAAACAGTGGAAATTTCCAGAGGACGTTATTCAGCAATGGGAATCATATAGGCCGAAGTAACTATGTGAGTCGACGGCTGATTGCACACAGCGGGAAACTCAGCATACATAGAGGAGATTATGCCAAAACCAAAATATCATATCCTTGTCTGCACTAATTCGCGCCCCCCTGGCCATCCCAAGCCATCATGCGGGTCAGCCGGAGCAGCACAACTGCTCATGGCCTTCAATATGGGCTTGATGCAGCGCGCGGTTCCTCCAGGACAGGTCTTGGTGAGTGCGACTGGGTGCCTCGGTCCTTGTGAACAGGGTCCGACTGTGGTCGTCTACCCTGACAATACCTGGTACTCCAAAGTCACGGAAGCGGATGTCGCCACGATTCTCGATGAACACGTGACGAAGGGCACGCCAGCTGCTACACTCAAACCCGATTCGGTATGGACGTAGAGCGTATCGGAGCCCTAACTTGAGCAAGTATCGTGGTTGCAGTCGGCGAGCAAAAAACATGACTGATCATCTATGACGGCGCCTACGGCTCATGAGCATAAGACCCATGCACCTCGCTCGATCGGGTGCATGATTATTACCTGCAGCGATACTCGGATCGCCGATACGGACGGCAGCGGCCAGCTGATTCAAAAGCTGCTCAAAGACCAGGGACATACGGTTGTTGAATATCATCTCGTCAAGGACGATCCGGCACAGATCCAACTCTGGATCGCTCGGGCAATGACGAACGAGGCTGTCCAAGCGTTGATCATCAACGGCGGGACGGGGATTTCACGACGAGACAGCACATTCGAAGCCGTTGATGCGATGCTGGAGAAGCGGCTTCCAGGATTCGGCGAAATTTTTAGGCTCTTGACCTACCAAGAAATGGGATCACCTGCCATCATGAGCCGAGCCACCGCCGGCATTATCAAAGGCCGGTGCATTTTTTCCATTCCAGGTTCAGAACATGCCGTCAAAATGGCCATGGAAAAGCTCATCCTGCCTGAACTCGGCCATTTAGTGAAAGAATTGTCAAAATAACAGGTAAATAGTGAGAAGTGAAAAGTAAGGCAGATTGAAAGATGATCTGACATCTGGCAAGTAACTGCTTGCCGTGAGGTCACGTTTCACCTCTTACCTTTCACTTCTCTCGCTTCCTCAATCCTGCGTAATTTTTGGTTCCTCATACGATATCTCGGTGGAAATTTTTGACTGCGCATATCGTTTATAAAACGACAACACGTCACGTACAGAGATCACGCCAATAATCTCACCGTTCTTACTGACGCCGAGATGGCGTACGCCGAGATCAGCCATCATAGACTGCGCATCATCGATGGCTTCACTTCCCTCGATCGTGCACACCGGTGCCGTCATAATTTTCTCGACCGTCAGTTTGCCTAACGGCTTTCCTGATGCGACTGCTCGCCGTACAATATCAGTATCCGTGACGATCCCGACGAACTGCTTTCCTTTTTTGATCAATAACGATCCGACTCGCGCCTGACGCATTGTCTTAGCGGCACTCGCGATGGATACCTTGGGTCCAATCGATTTAGGCCGTTTTGTCATGATCTGTGCGACAGTAGACATAGCTTCCTCCTCCATTGGTGGATGAATTTTCGACGGGTGAACGCCGGCCACGCTCAAGTTGCCTTGGGCAAGAGTAGCACAGAATACGCGGAGAGCTCAAAAGGAGGAGGAAGAACCGCCCGCTAGAACCGTTGGGCGTCACGTACTCAACGACCAGCTTCTTGAAAAACGAACGACCCGGACGTTTCGAGAGCATGGAGCTCAGGGATCGAACGAGAAGAGTCTCTTGAGTACATATGACTCAGCACGATATTAGAATCGGAGCGTACCTTCTACCACCATGACACAATGCCCACCGACCTTCACCCCTTGAATGGCATCATTGTCCGACTCCACCTGGACAAGAATCCGTGACGGCCGGTCGATCTCATAGCCTTGCTCGACGAGAATATCCGTCGTCGGTCCCACCTCAACGATTCCATGGTGAACCAAGTAAGCTCCTAATGCGCCGCCGGCGCTTCCTGTCGCAGGATCCTCTAAAATTCCAATCTTTGGCGCAAACATCCGCGCATGGACTGAGGTGAAGGATTCGACCGTCACAGTCGTGAACACCATGATGCCGTTGGCACCGAATCGTTCACAGACAGCAGTGATCGCGGATGCGTCAGGAATGATCGATCGTACAGCCGTGAGAGTCCGCACCGGAACGATCAACACCGGCATGCCGGTGGAGACGACCTGCAGTTCCCAGTTGGTTTCGACAACACCGGGTTTCGGTAAACCGAGAGCCCGACCAACCGAATACACCTCATCAACCGTCTCAATGGGATCGAGAAACTCGGGCTTCGGTTGAGACATGACGACCCGCACGACTCGTCCCTGCTCACAGTGTACTTCGATGGGAAATACGCCGATATTGCATTCCTGTAAGAGACAGGTAACCCCCTCGTTCAATACGATCCGTTTAAGATGAGCTAGGACATAGAATGTGCCCAGCACCGGATGGCCGGCAAATGGAATCTCCTGTGTGGGAGTAAAGATCCGTAATCGTGCAGCGGCAGTGGGATCAGTCGGTGGAAAGACGAACACCGTTTCTGAGAGATTCATCTCGCGGGCAATCTGCTGCAGCTCGTCGTCCGTCAGTCCGTCCGCCTCTGGAAAGACCGCCACGGGGTTGCCACCGAACGGTTGAGCCGTAAAGACGTCGGCTTGATAGAATTTGAACATCCGTTGTTCCGTCATCGCCCCTCCTGAACTTATTGCGATCATACCGAGATACCGGCTCTTCCCACAGCACTGTCACCCATCTTTGTTGACAGAATCTGTTCCCTTTGGCACACTCCGCCCGTGGATTCGATCACCGAGCAAGACATCGCCCATGCCCTAGACGTGTTGGGGCTCACCCATCCCTTCACAGTCGAAGACCTTGAACGAGCGAAACGCGTCCAGCTCTATACCTGGAACCCGTCGCGCTATGCCGGCCTCACGAATAACCCCGCTCAATATATGCAACAGTTTCGGAAAGCGGAGGACATGACTAAGACGGTCGAAGCCGCCTACGCGCTGATTTCCACTGTGTTCGTCCCGGATGACGAATCCCAATAGATAGCACACAATCCCGTACGCGTCTCTCGTCCAGCCCGTCTTCATCACAAAGGTGCCGTATTAACTGGCCTCGTGGCTGGTGACCCGCGACATTCCTTCATCACCAGACGACTGTGCCACCGGCCAGGTAATCAAGCCGGAGACACCGTCTGCGGATCCAACCGGCTGCGTCTGCTGCGCATAGATCTGCGGCAACTGGTTGGTTCCATATTTTGAAATGTACAGAAAGACATGCTCACGCGAGTTCACACGCACGGCCCAGGGGTGAAAATCGCGCTTGTAGAATTCCTCGCAGAGTTGCATCGCATCGAGACAAGATAAAGTGCTGGGATCATTCAAGGTGTAGTAGTAGTCGAGCGGGAGGTCGTATTCCTCCTGCTTGTGGATGGTAATTCCGAATCGCTCAGGATGACGCACCATCGGGGTATGACGATAGGCCACAAAGTAGAACAGTTCCAACGAATGAATGACCGGCTGATTCTCCAGAACAAACTGGCGGGTCTCCATCGCCTCTTCGAACGTTTCACCTGGAAACCCGTAGAAAGCCATCACATGGTTCCAGATTCCTGACTTCGCCGCCATCTCCAGATTGCGCTGAATCACACTCTTCTTCGCATGCTTGTCCATAAGGTTCAACACACGTTCATTCGCCGACTCCATGCCGTAATAGAGCGTGCAGCAGCCGGCCTTGGCTGCAAGGTCCCACATGGCTTGGTCTTGCAGCGTCTCTTCAAATCGAATGAGCGTCGTCCACTTGATCCCTACATCCTGATCGACCAGCAACTGTGAGACTTTCTTGAAGAGTGCCGGCGGATAGGACTCATCACTGAATAAGAAGTGTCGGCACTGGTACTTGTCCCGTAACGCCTTGATCTGGTCAACGACTAGCTGGGCCGGCATCCCACGATACTGATCGAAGTAGCCTTGCCCATGGTCACAGAATGTGCACCGCCCCCAATAACAGCCGCGTGTTGCCAAGTAAGGAATAATCAGTTCGGGAACGAAATAGCGATCCAGCGGCATCCCATCGAAATCCGGCAACGGCAGCGCGGTCGTCTTCTCGGTATAGACTTCCGGATTGCGATGAAGCCCTGATAAATCGCGATAGATCAAGTTGGGCACGGACGCAAGAGGCCGCTGCCCATTCAGAGCCTCAATGAGCCAGAGCAGGGCATGCTCCCCTTCGTAGAGAATGGCAGAGTCAAACACCTCCGTAAAGAATCGCTCATGATGGACCAGGTCTTCCTGAAGACGCGTGATCACATTGCCGCCCACCACGACATGGGTGCGCGGGAACGATTCCTTAATCAACTTGGCAAACGTGAGCCCAGCCAGTAACTGCATCTGTGTGCCGATCGAGATACCGATCACATCCGGCTGCTCTTTGGACACTTCAGGGAGGACCAGCTGGTTGCAGAGATCCCGATAGACATTCACCTGCTCGTCTTCCAAACAAGCGAACACTTCCTTTGAGACACCGGGGCGATAGCCGAGGTTGCTTTCCATCGGATAAAACACGAGTGCGGCTGGATAGTAGGCGGATGAGATATAGGCCATTGTCTCGCGGAAGGTATTGAGTGCCCCTTCTAACATCTCAGCCTGGTAGAATCGCTCGCCGCGAACGATCTGTTTGGCGTTTTCAGCCCGATCTGCGAGATCGAACAGGTCACGCTCATAGGCCTGCTCGACCACGGCGAGTTGATTCATCTCTCGTTCAGTCAGTGCGCCGGCCTTGTCTTTCTCTTGTAATCCTTTCAGCTGCATGCCCAACCGAGCTTTCACCCAGATCAGGAATTCCATGCTGAAGAAATGGTCCCACATCCCAATGTTAATATCGCGCTGGATGACCGTATGGCCCGCTTCACGCAGCACGGCGGTCAACGAAGGCAAGGCAAGATACGGCGCCGTGGGCACCCATTCCGGTGGAAACAGGAGCATGACCTTGGACTTCTTCCGATCCTCTTTCTTGATCGGAACCAAGCCGTTGATCTGTACAAGTTCGCTCATAATCGTTAGGCGTGAAACGTCAGGCGTGAGGCGAATTTCCGGAAGCATATCCTCGCCCCTTACTGCTCACTCCTTACCCCTCACGTCATCCATTACATTTTCCCCGCTAGCGTCGTGGTCACACCAACCGTTTTTACCGACCTATACTGCAACTCTGACAACTTACCTAAACCAAATCTTGAGATATAGAGAAAGATGTATTCCCGCGTGTAGAGCCGAAGGTCCCAACCGGGATTGTGGTTCCGCTCGAACTGTTCGAATACTCGTTCCGCCTCCTCGATACTCATCCCATTCTTCACGGTGTAATAATAATCGAGGGCCAGATCCCACTCCGGATTCTTATAGGCCGTCACGCCCCACTTCTCCGGATGCTTGGCGACCGGATTGTGCCGTCCGAGGTCGAACGTCCCGAACCCGAGCGAATGCACATGATCCTTGTTCTGCTCAAGAAACTGCACCGACTGCCAGGCTTCTTCCTTCGTCTCGCCCGGAAAGCCGAAGAAGCCCATGCAATGGTTCCAAATCCCTGCCTCCGCCGTCAGTTTGAGATGCTTCGTCATCACCTGCGCCGTCGTGGCTTTGTCCATCAACTGTAAGACGCGCTCAACGCCGGACTCATAACCAAAGTGGAGGTACTTGCAGCCCGATTCCTTTGCATCCTGCCAGACCGCTTCATCAAGCAAACTCTTCTCAAATCGCATGTGGGTCGTCCAGACGATGCCCATCTGGCTATCAATCAGCCCACGCGTGAGCTTACGAAACAAGGCCGGCGGATAGGACTCGTCGGTGAAATGAAAATGCGTGGCGCCATACTTATCACGAAGAAACTTGATATCCGCGAGCGCATCCTGAATTTTCTTCGATCGGTACCCGGCCGTATACCCTTCGCCATGATCACAGAACTCGCAGCGCCCCCAGTAGCAGCCGCGCGTCGCCAGATAGGGCAAGATCCTCGTCGGCACGAAATACTTCTCCAGCGGCAACCCACCAAAATCCGGCGGTGGTAAGGTCGCCAGATCTTCCGCGTAACTGGTCGGTGACGTATGGACCCCAGTCTCGTCCTTGTAGATCGTATTGGGCACCTCGGCTAGACTGCGCTTCGCCCCTACCGCCGACACCAGCTGTACGAAGGCCGTCTCCCCTTCATAGACCACCGCACTGTCGAAGTACTGGAACAACGGTGACTGGGGCAGCACATCGCGCAATCGCGTCACTGTATTCCCGCCGATCGTGACATGGATGTGGGGGAAGTGCTGTTTGATGAGGGCGCAGAAGGTCATCGTGGAGAACATCTGCTGCTGAAGGACGATCGAGATCCCGATCACATCCGGCTGCTCCTGCTCGATCTCCGGCTTTACCAGATGCTCGAACACGTCGCGGTAGATATTCACCTGTGTATCGTTCACCGCATCCATCACTTCAGACGAGATGAAGACCTTGTACGACAGATCCGTCTCCATCGGCGGCATGCAGATTCTCGCCGGGAAATAGACCAACGACACCACCGACATGACTTCGCGTAAGACTTGAAGTGACCATTCTAACTTATCGATATCATAGAACTCTTTACTTCTTATGATGCACTTTGCCTCTTCGGCATTCTGAATTAATTTAGCCATCCGTTGATGCGTCACATCGCAAAGCGCGACCTGCAGATCCATCTCGTTTGCGTCGAGATCCCGCTTCTTGGAAAGCTTCCGTAGCCGGTCGAGCTGCTGTGGTACCCGACGCAAGACCTTCTTCAAAAAGTCCTCGCTGAAATACCAGTCCCACATCTCACAGTTGATGTCTTTTTGAATGACTGTGTGACCGGCCTGCCGGAGAACGGCGGTGAGAGATGGTAAGGAAAGATAAGGTTCAGAGGGAAACCAATCCGGCGGGAAGATCAGCATGACCTTCATCTTCCGGCCGCTGGTGGCTTCAAGCTGCTGGCGATTGAGGAGAATCAGCTCCTTGGACGCGCGGTTGCCCTTCGAATACTCGACTTTCATACTAAGCTGATCCTCTATTCACCCAGCCGTGAAACGAGGGAAACAATCAGAATCCCAACAGGTTATGATGGAAATCTATTCTACGGGGACGGAAGTTTGATATGCAAGGGCAGGAGAGTGGCCGGAAGAATATCAGGGATTGCTCATGATCTTGAGAATGCGCTTCGCAAGATATTCGTTGATCTCAGCGTGGCGGGGAACTGGCTGAGAAACCTTGGTAACAGGATTGTGATACCAATCGTGTTTCCCGCCATGGCGCACAAGCACACAACCGCTGGATTCGAGCTGTCGAACGAGGTCTTTACGCTTCACTGGAGAGTCAGCTCAGCGAGCTTCCGAACTCCAGGGATTTCGCCGCTGGTGAGATCGAGGTACAAATCGCGAAGATGGGCTTGCAGGTCTTCAAGTGACTCCCCTTGTGTCCAATAATCGGGGTAGTCCTGTAGGTAACCAAGCCACTGGCCTTCATCCTGCCAATAGATGTATTTGGTGGACTCCATGGTGAGTATTATAGCTGTACTCTGACAGTCTGGAAAGTGGAGAAAGAGAATGGACGGATTAAGGCCGTCGAATCTGTTTCAGGAGATCAGCTGCACTGACGGTCTCCCCTCGATCAGCTTCAGTCATGGTGTGAAGAAGGTTAGCCTCTTCCATTGAGGTGGCCTCAAAGGCACCGTAGATACCCGCTCGCCTTTCGAATTTCGATCGTCACGCCGGCTTGGTCCTTCCCTCAAACTGGTTCAAACTAAGGAAGGTCTGATTTATTCTCCTTGCGGGATGTGCTAAGGGTGGCACCGCACCGAATTGGAGGCGTCCCCCATGCAGCAGACCTTTGCTGAAGCGACATTTGAACAGTATCGCAAGTCCACCCGCCGTGAACGGTTCCTCGACGAAATGAACCGGGTGGTGCCGTGGACGGAATTGGTGGCCGTGATTGAGCCGGTTTATCCCAAGGCCGACGGGCCAGGGCGGCCACCGGTGGGGATCGAACGCATGCTGCGGCTCCATTGTCTGCAACAGTGGTTCAACTTGTCAGATCCGGCCGTGGAAGAGGCGTTGTACGACTCGCGCGCCATGCGACAGTTTGTGGGGATTGATCTGGGCCGTGAGCCCGTGCCCGATGAGACGACGATCTGTAAGTTTCGACACCTGTTGGAGGCGCACGAGGTGGGGAAACAGCTCTTTGCCAGGATTGGGGAGTATTTGACCACGCAGGGGCTGCCGGTGAGCCGAGGCACCATTGTGGATGCGACCATCATCAGTGCGCCCAGTTCGACGAAGAATCGGACCAAGGAGCGGGATCCCGAGATGCATCAGACCAAGAAGGGCAACCAGTGGTACTTCGGGATGAAGGCGCATATCGGCGTGGACAGCCAGACGAAACTGATTCATTCGGTCGCGGCCACCGCGGCCAATGTGCACGACAGCCAGATGTTACCGGAGTTGCTGCATGGCCAGGAGACCCGGGTGTGGGGCGACTCAGCCTACAGTGGGCAACGCGAGGTGATCCGACAGCATGCGCCCCAGGCCAAGAGTTTCATCCAGGCGAAAGCGCATCGCCATCGGCCGCTGAGTGAGGAGGCGCGGACTCGCAACCGCACCAAGTCGAAAGTCCGAGCCAAAGTGGAGCACGCGTTCTTGGTGATCAAGCGAATCTTTGGGTGGGCCAAAGTCCGATACCGAGGGCTGGCGAAGAACACCCACTGGCTCCAGATCAGTTGCGGCTTGGCGAATC